>Ga0209719_1001240_pt1 | contig 32038 bp, 29 predicted proteins | sample AD_JPNAS2_MetaG_FD_184421 | JGI IMG/M metagenome (GOLD analysis project Ga0209719, IMG submission 184421) | Active sludge microbial communities of municipal wastewater-treating anaerobic digesters from Japan - AD_JPNAS2_MetaG (SPAdes) (version 2) | ecosystem: Engineered > Bioreactor > Anaerobic...
ATACCAAGTTGCGTTCTATTATAAAACATTAAGATAAGGAAAAAGTGTCATAGATTTTATTAAATCTTTTTTTTGAGAAAGTTCTCTGATGCCATTACTAACTTTTTCTATTGTTTCATTTAGTGAAGCAAATATTCTATTGTGTAAATACTTTTCTCTTATTTCATCCCATATGTGTTCTGTTGGATTAAGTTCTGGACTATAGGGTGGCTGTACTATAAAATAAATGTTAGAGGGAATGACTAAATCTTTCGACCTATGCCATCCTGCACCATCTACTAACATTATTATTTCCTTATCACTAAATTCGTTTGAGACGTGTTTTAAAAACAAATTCATCATCTCAGTATTTGCGTACGGTAAAAGCAACGAACACAGCTCTCCAGAACTGGGACAAACAGCGCTATAAACATAAAAAGCCTCTCTAATCACTTGTCTTGGAACCATAGGTCGTATCCCCATAGGTGCCCATGAATATCTAGGAATGTTTACTCTGCCAAAACGACCTTCATCTTGAGTCATTATAACGACCTTATTTTCATCAAGATTATTTGCTTTTATAGTTTTTATTACTTCGTTCTTGAAGTTTTTTTAAAAGCTGTTTGCTTTTCTTTATCGCGTTTAGGATGAAAAGAGCGTGGCATCACTTTTCTCCAACCATGTCTTTTCAATAGTCTGTAAATAGTTGTTTTGTTAACTTTTTTGCCGACTGCTTTTTCAAAATCTTCTTGAATTTCCTGAACTGTAACTATTTGACCTTTTTGAGAACGAGAAATATATGAGCCAACAAACTCTTTTTCTTGTTCAACACTCATGTAGGCGTTTTTCCTACCACCTCTACCAACCGTTTCTATTGCAGCAACACCAAATCTATTATATTCCGATACGGTTTTGTTTACCAAAGCCTTGGAAACAGCTAAATGATTAGCTATTTCTTCAGAAGTTCGTGGATAATTCTGTGCATTATAAATTATTAACCACTTTTGAACTCGCCAAAAACCAACAGTTTCCTTAATTTTTTTCTCTAATTCATCATTACTTAAATGATTTTTTACTTTTGTTACTTTACCCATAATGTTTTTTTGCAAAGATAACAAATTATATAATAGAAAGCAAATTAGTATTAAAAGTTAAAAGCGATGCACTGAACGTAGTTGAAGTGTTAAAAGAGGCTGACGCGTCTATTGCTTCGCAGAGTTCGCAAGCTCACTCTGCTCGCAAAGGGAAGTCGAGCCTGCAGGCTGCTTTTAGCTTTTAACTGAATTTAACAATTTTAGAAATACAACTCCACGATTTGTTATTCTAAACTTTTGGTTGGGATGATTTTTAATGTTTGGAATTGTATGTTCAATTAAGTCATCTTCTATTAGTTTTTTCAAAATTTTATTTAAACTTCCTGAAATTCGTTTTTCACCTAACGATTCTGAAATTTTTTTTCGAGAAAGAGCAACAACGCTTAATTTTTCAAGTACCTCCGAATATCTTGTTTGCTTTTTTAACTCTTGCCTTAATTCACGACCTAACTCTTGCCTTAATTCTTGTTCTAAGGCTAACTCTTGCTCTGCATCCAACTCCATCTCTTGCCCTAATTCCAAGCCTTGCCCCGATTTTTGCTCAAACTCTTGCCTCAAGTCTTGCCCTAACTCTTGCCTTAATTCTTGTTCTAAGGCTAACTTCTGCTCTGCATCCAACTCCATCTCTTGCTCTAATTCCAAGCTTTGCCCCGACTTTTGCTTAAACTCTTGCTCCAATTTTAACTCTTGCCTCAAGTCTTGCTCTGAAACATAATCTACTTTTAACTCTTGCTTTGAACTATAATCTAATTTGATAAACTGCACCTGAAAAGAGAGTCCTAACTCTTTCCAAATAAATTCAATTTGAGGATATTTTTTCAATTCGTCAGCAATAAGTTTCAGTCCATTTCCCCATTGGTCTATAATTCCCATACGCTTAAAAACAGGAGCAATAATTTTATTACGAGCATCACTTTGGCGACTTTCCATTGCTGAGTAATCAATAGAAGGAGGCAAAAGTCCAGGACTTGTAATTTCTATCATATCATCGTACACCGCCACTTTCACATCTTTTCCAGTAAGCGCATAGTCACGATGCACAATAGCGTTCCTTATTACTTCACGAATAGCTTTTACAGGATATTCCCACCGTGAAACAGTATAAACTCCTTTTACAGTTGCTCCTTTATTTATGTGCCGTAGCACAAAATTATAGGCTTCTTAAGCTTGTGAGGCGATGTTGGACACAATACTCTTTTGATCAATAAATTCTTCTGAAGCCATTCCCTTGAAACGGGCACACTCAACTTTAGCAAAAGGAAAAATAGATGTACGGAGCATATCGTCTGAAAACAAAACCAAAGCAATAGTTGGAAATTTTGTTCCGTTTACTGTTTTAGTAAGCTCCAACTTCTGCAGTGTCTGAATGTCAAGTATCTCGCCTGTTTTATCGTTGTACATTTGTTTGAAAGCCTCTATATTCAGCTCACTAACAGGCTTATCCATTATCAATTCACTATCGAAAGAAATGTTTCGTTTTCGACGCTCCAATTCAGAAATAATTTCTTCATCGGCTAAACGATTTGAAGAACCGACACGAATATATGTACTTTTCAATTTACCCTTATCTTTCGAATAATATGGCGGTGTACTTCCTCTATAAATAGTTATTCTGATAATGTGTTTATTTTCTACAGAGAGGAAGGTAATCTCTGGTAAAATAGCAGGATAGCAACGGTCATAAACGACATTGCTTATTTTTTCCTCAATTTTTATTAACTCATCTTCGGGCAAACCGACAATTTCTCTAGGATTATTTCTAATACCAATATACAATTCCCCTCCAGCATCATTAGCAAAAGCAATAATAGTATTAGCCAATTCTGCATTTTCAGGTAACACTTCCTTAAATTCCAAGCGTCTGCCTTCGGGTAGTTTTATAATATCTTTAAGTGTCATATCCACTCGAATTTGTCGTTTTTGAATCCATAAAGTTTTATCAGACAATGATATAACTCAATGAATAACATTATGCAAAAATACAAGTTTTTTATTAAATCTAAAGCATAAATTTATTTTTAAATGGTAAAAAAAAATTAAGAATTAAGAATTGTGTCTCGACTTCGCTCGACACCCGATAATTAAGAATTATGCTCGCTTTGCTCGCTTCCAACACCACAGATGCTCGCTCGGATTTATAATCCGAGTGTAACATTACCAAGCACTCGGATTGCAAATCCGAGCGAGCGGAAAAACCAAACATAAAACTGCTTTCGACTTTTAACACTTCAACTACGTTCAGTGCATCGTTTTGAATTTTTAACTGAGTTTATTCCTTTACAAATTTTTGAATTCCGGTTTTACCGTTTTCTGCTGATAAGATAATTAGGTAAGTTCCAGAAACTAATTCAGAAATATTTATTTCACTATTTGAGAAAGCTAATTCTGTTTTTACAAGTTTTCCACTTATATCAAAAATTTGTACAATAGCTTTTTCAATATCGCAATTTATGTTTAACACATCGTTTGCAGGATTTGGAAAAACGCTAAATTCAATATTTTGAATTTGGACATCTTCAATCATTGTTGTATAATCAGGATAAACACTTGTGCCACTAACAATAAAATTAACATTGTAAGTTTGGTAGCTATCAGTTTCTATTTCAAATGCTGTCCAATTTTGATGTGCAAAGCTTGTTACAAAAGCCTGTATATTTGCGTTTACTGGAACATCTTCAAAATAATATTGACCTTCTTCGTTAGTAACACTAACGCCAATAATTTCGTCTATATCAGCATTATTGTTAATATCTATTTCTTTTTTATATAATTTAACGTTTACATGATTAGCTGGAAAACTACTTGCAGGCGTACCAAAACTTACATTAGCAACTATTTTTCCTGCGCCAGTATTACCGCCTGTGCCAGTTGTGAAATTTACTGTTCCTTGTACTAAAGAACAATTATGCTGAGTACGGCTATTTACATCATAGCTTCCACTTGGATAATAATTACCTAAATCTAACATAGAACCTGTTCCACTAATTTCACTAGTAAAAAGAGCACTAGCTCTAGTTACCCAATATTCTGTTCCAACTATACTAGTTGATAGCCTTATACTTCCACTTGTGCCTTCAGGTAAAATTCCATTTTCTGGAGTTTGTAAAATCACAACTTGTTGTGGCAATGGATTAACTGTTAAATTTAATGTGTAAATGCTGTCACAACCATTGGCGGTCTCATATTCTGCGGTGTAAGTTCCGGTTTCGCTTAGTTCTTGACTATGCCAAGTATAAGTTTCACCCGCACATATAGAATAGAGAATCTTATGTTGTCATCGGACAAACTTTTGACGATATTGTATTATCCTACAGGCAAATGTTTGAAAGCCTTGTGTTGTCTTCGGACAAATCTTCGATAGTTTTATACTCTTAGTGCGAAAAAAACCACGCGGGTTGAGCGAGCGATGTTTGTGGTAGAATACCTACTACCTTTGTACGAACTCAAACGCCTTGCCCGCAAGGGCAACATGTGATTAACCGTAAGATTTATCTTACGGTGAAAACACCCCCTACTCCCTCGCCCGCAAGGGCGACACAATAATAAATAGTGATTTTGTATCATCAATTTTTCGTAACTAAAAATCACCAATTTTTAGAATTCGGTTTACTTTATGAACTTTTAACTTTTTTATTGTGTTGCCCTTGCGGGCAAAGCCTTTGAGGGCACAACTACCGCAGGCTTCGCCTACGGTTAATCACATGTTGTCCTACGGACAAATCAGTTGAAAGTTCATAAAGTTTCAAAGTTTGTAAAGTTGAGTTAAATGCTATGATTGCAACCGAACCATGCAAGTTAAACGAAGTTAAATCCGAGCGAGCGAAGTGAACTTGCGAACTCTGCGAAGCCAAACCTAAGCGAGCATAATTATCAATTATCAATTAGGTAATTATCAATTCTTTAAACATCTACCTCAAGTTTATACGCCACTCTTCCTAAAACCATTGCATTTTCGTATTCGTAATCGATTCTTAAAACTTTTGGTACTAATATAGATTTTTGTATTATATCAGAGACTTCTTCTACTGTAAGTTTTCTTTCTTGTCGTACAGATAGCATAAATTTAAAAATTGCTTTTTCGTCAAAAGTCTTAGAAATGCCATCTTCTACAAAGCCTATTTGAAGATAAATAGTTTTTATTCCATTTTTTAAGAACTCGCCACTTGCAGAAGCTAAATATCCATGAAAAGCTCTGTTTGCAGAAATCCATTCTGGAGTTGGACTAAATTCTACATCTTCGGCTGCTGTGCCTAAATTAAGAATGGTGGTTTTAATTTGTGGTAAAATGGAATTTATAATTTTAACTGGTGCAGTAAAATTCACTTTGTAAACTTCATCAGCATTTACTGTGCTTGCAAGATTTACAACAGAATCAAAATTTATATTTAAGTTTTTTAAATTGTTTATAAATTCTTCAACTGACAAATCATTGGCAAAATCGCAAGTAAAAACTTTTGCATTTTTAAATTTACTTAATTTTTTTAAATTTTTATTTGCTTGTAAAAACAAATTAGCACCTTTATTATAAAGCTCCTCGCTTAATTTTAAACCTATACTCCCACTCGCTCCGAGAATTAAAATATTTTTATTTTCAAAAATTTTAATTTCAGGCTCTTTACTTGGTTTTAAATTTTTATGAATATAAGTAAATGCACCGAAATTTCCGCCCACTCCTGCTGTTGCACTTAAAATTTTAGAGTTATCAACAAGTTTTCCTTGATTTTTCAATAAACATAAACTTAACGGAACAGTTGCTCCAGAAACATTTCCATAGTATTTTTGCCCATCTAAGAAAACTTTTTCTAAATCTATATTCAAATTTTTAGCACAAGCAAATAAAATCACATTTCCAGTTTGGTGTGGAACAAAATAATCAATATCATTGCTTGTCCAATTGCTCTTTTCTAAACATTTGTTTGCAGCATTTGGAATATTTACAATAGCTCTATCTTTAATCAAACTATCATTCATATAAAGATTACGTTTATGGTCAACACCAACATAATCCAACATGTGCAAATCATGAAAATTATTTATGTTTATTACTCCAAACTTTTCATCGCTTTGTGTTTTTGTTAAAACTACTGCTGCGGCTGCATCTCCAAAGGTTACATAAGGCACAAACTTAGTTCTTTGAGTCAAAAACGATGACATGGTTTCGCTGTGTGCTATTACAATATTTTTTGCTTGTGGATGTGTTTCAAAATAAGAAATTGCAGCTTCTAAATTTACATTAAATCCTGCACAGCCACTACTAAGCGTAAATGCAGGCGTATGATTTGTGTCTTCGACAAGAAAAGATTTTATTCTTGCAGCAATTCCGGGAGCTTGTTCCTGTGGCGAAACTGTACTTACATACCAAGCATCAACATCAGAAGCTAAAATATTCGCGTCTTTTAAAGCATTTTGAATTGCCTCTACTCCTAATTCCAAAGAAGTGTCGGCATAATATAGTTTTTTCAAGGTTGGAGGAAATGGCGTTACGTGATTTCTTTCATAAAAACCCATAATATTTCCTGCAAAATAATCGAAAGCTGTGGCATTTGGATTTTTTTCTTTAAATGCTAAGAATTTTTCGCTTCTTTCAACTTTTTCTTTGCTAAAACCACTTAAAAATTCTTTTTCAATAGCATAAAAAATATCGTCATTAGTAATTTTGTATTTGCCTTTCGACATTCCAAAACCAGTGAATATATAATTGTTAAATTTCATTTTTTAATATTTAAGATATCCGTCTTTTATTACTTTTAAATGTGATTCATAAGAAATTCTAACTTTTGGAATTTTCATTCTATAAGCAGACTTTAAAATTCTTTCGGCAATCTTTTTAACTTCAATCATAGATTTTTGCCTAATAATATTTAAAGACATGTTTATCTGAGATTTATCGAGTTTCGCCATCATTCCTGCTTCAACAATTCCGGGCAAATAATACACACAATTAACTTTATTTTCATAAACTTTTGTTGCCAAAGAAACTGCATAAGCTCTTAAAGCTCGTTTCGAAGCCACATAGCTTGCAGAACCGGGAAATTGTGCGTCTTCGCCTACAGAACCCATGATTACTATGCTTTCAGTAACAATTTCGGAACATATATCGCATAAGTTTTTAATAGAAAAATAATTCACATCTAAAACTTTTTCAAATTCCAAATCTGAAACTTCGCTTGCCTTGCTCAACGAGCCTGTAATTGCGTGAGTAACAATAAGATAGTTTATATTTTTAAATTTTGATTTTATTTCATAAACTAAATTTTCTGTTTGGTTTTTATCACTTAAATCTGCTTGCACTAAGTCGATTTTGACTTTATATTTGCTTAAAATATCGTTTTTAATTTTAGTGATTTTTTCCGAATTAGAATTATAATGTAAAATTAAATTTCCACCTTTTTCGGCAGCTTGCAAAGCAATTTCTCTGCCTATTCCACCGCTTGCTCCTGTAATAAAAATTGTTTTATTTTCAAGTTCTGCTTGAGAATGATTTTTAGTATTATTTTGTGGAACTATATAAGCAAAACCGCCAAATTCGCCTCCTAATCCAGCAACAGAAGTAATTATTTTATCTCCAACTTTTAGTTCATTTTCCAAAAGCAAATCCAAACAAGCAGGAATAGATGCACCACTTAAATTTCCATAATTATATTGAATTTCTTTATAAACTTTGTTTTTCTCTATTCCTATCTTTTTAGCGACAGAATCAACAATAGCATTTCCTGTTTGGTGAGGAATAAAATATTTTAAATCTTCAATTTTCCACTGAGTTTCTTTCAAAATTTTATTAAATGTATTTGAAATATTTGGTACTGCTCGGCTTTTTACCATTCGAGGGTTCATAAAAAGTTTGCCATTTGGGTCTGCTCCTAAAAAATCGAGCATTTTTGTATCTTCGCTATTTGTAATATAGACCACTCCTTCTTGATTTTCTGTTTTAACTCTGCTTAAAATCACTGCCGCAGCCGAATCGCCAAAACTCGAAAAAGGAACAAAATCTTTTGTATTTGGTAACAAAGCCGACATTACTTCTGTATGTGCAATTAAAATATTTTTTGCTTGGGGATTTTGCTTAAAATACATTATTGCATTTTCTAAATTTATATTAAAACCAACGCAAGCAGAAGTTAAAGAATAGCATGGAGCTTGATTATCAATATCTGCGAAATATGCTTTTGCAATTTCAGCAATTCCAGGTGCAAATTGTGTTTGAGTGGCAGAACTTACAAACCAAGCATCTATTTCGTTGCCATTTAATTTAGTTTTTTCTAAAAGTTTTTCTATTGCATTAACACATAAATCTAAGGAATTTTCGGCTTCTTCATATTTATGAGTTGTTGGCGGAAAAGATACAACATGAAATCTTTTGTAAAATCCCATTATATTCCCTACCATATAGTCGAAAGCTGAAGTTTTAGGCTGTTTTTTTATAAATTCTTGATAATCTTCTGAATTTTCAATTCTATGATAATCAAAACCTTCCAAATAATGCGACTTTACATATTTTTCAATCTCATCATTTGGAATTTCATAATTTCCTAAAACGAATGATGTTCCTTTAAAAATAAAACTGTCTTTCATACTTTGTTTCTCTTTTCAAAAAATTGTTTAATTCTTTCTTTTCCGTCAGTCTGCAAAACAGATGAAAATTCTCTTGCTTCCATTTCTAACAATTCGTTTACATCTAAAAACATTGAACTAATTAAAATCTTTTTTATTGCTCTTAATGATTGCGGACTTTTTGTACAAAGTAATTTTGCAAATTTTTCAGTTTCTATCATTAATTCATCAGACTTATAAATTTTTTGTACAAATCCCTTTTCCAAAGCTTTTTCAATTGGAATTTGGTTTCCTGTAAACAAATAATAAGCGGAATCAGCCAAAGAAAAATATTTAGAAAACATGCAAATTCCGCCTGCTGCTGGAATTAGTCCTATATCTGATTCAGGTAAACGCAAAATTGTATTTTCTCCTGCAAATCTAATATCGCAATGTAAAGCTAATTCCAAGCCACCGCCAAGCACATATCCGTCTAAAGCTGCAATTACAGGAATTTCTAAATTTTGCAAACCAGAATAAACTCTTTGCAGTCTTAAACACATTGCAAGACCTAAATCGTAATCGGCAGCAGCAATTTCGTTAAGTTCGCCACCTGCAGAAAAAACATCTTTACTAACACTTGAAATAATTATTACTTTCAAATCATAATTAGTTGAAAAATAGTTAATTGCACTTTCAAGCTCACCAATAAGTTCTTGACTTAACAAATTAAGTTTTTTAGGATTATTTAATTTTAAATAACCAATATTATCTTTCGTTTCTACAATTATTGTTTTGTAATTCATATTTAAAAATTATTCTGCATAAAAATTAATAATTTCGCTTATTGCTTTTTGACAAACCGGACAGAAGTCAACACCAAGACTTTTCATTTTACAACTAATATAAGGTCTGTAAATTCCTTGTTTTTGATAACCAGCGCCTTCGTAAACGCCAATAGTTTTTAAATTTTCCTTTGTTACAGGAGTTGGAATTGGTGTATTTTCGTCTAACATATTTTTCCATTTTGAATCGAAATTCACCAAAGTTGTAAGATTTGCTTGGTAAGGCTCTAATTTTTTGTTGTAAATATCTTCATAAGAAACTTCGTCTGCATAATATTCATCTCCTAATGCTGCGAGAGAATGTCCAAGTTCGTGTACAAAAACTTCTAATCTATGTGAATTTTTTGCACTTGTGATATTCCAAAAATTATAAATGCCGCCACCGCCATAAGTTTCGGTATTTACTAAAATACAAATTTGGTCGCATGGAGCTAAGCCTGCATAATCTCTAACAGAATGATAATCGCTTGTTGTTAAATATCTGTCGGAACGAAAAGTGTAAAAATTTGTATTCAGAGCTGTTGATTTCCATATTTTTTCGTGTGGAATATCAGTTCCGCTTTCTAAAGAAATTGCTGCAACTGCCCAAATATTTATTTTTTCCTTATTAGTCTTAAAAGGCTCTGTTTCAAACAAATACTCAGCTGTTTTCTGTACATCTTCGTAAAAACTATCGATTTCATTTTTAGTATATCCATCTCCAATAAAAACTAAATCCAAGGCTTTTTCTGGTTCAAGTTTTCCGAAAATCTTTTTCACTTCTGCATTTACAGGCTTTTCGTAATTTATTGCTAAATCTGCTGGGTCTATTTCTATTTCAAAAATTTTCTTAAAACTATTATCTTCATATTGACGACTTGACAGCTCAACTTTTACTTTATTTTTTGGAAAAGGAATTATCAAAGACTCTGGAAATCCCCTACTCATAGTTTTTGCTTCAGCAGTAAATTGCCATTCTTCAAAAAGCGAGCAAAAGCCATAAGAATAAATTAAAGTTTTTGTTTTTAAATCAAAAACCTCTACAAAATAGCTTCCATAAGCAAATTTGTCAATTAGATTATTTTTTCTCCCGCCCCATTTTTCTTCAAATTTTAGCTCTTTAAATAATATTTGCTCAGTTTTGTCAGTACCTGTATGGTAATAATCAATTCGTAAACCATTGTCTTTAAACCATTTATCAAAACTGTTTTGAGCATAAACATTTGTATGCATTAAAAACACTACTGTCAATATTGTTATGTTAACAAAAACTCTATAAATCTTTTTCATATTTATTATTCTTTCTTTATTTTTGCCGACACAAATTTACACAAATAATTTAATTGACATGGATTTTTATAATATCATTAATAATTTAAAAACTTGGTTAGCTAGTTACGATTTAAGTTCATCTACTGTTAACCTTATTTCTTCTTTAATTGTATTGGCTTGTATTATATTAGTTAGTTGGCTTGCTAATTACATTACAAAAACAATTATTTTAGCAATTATCAAAAAACTTGTTAAAAAAACAAAAGCTACTTGGGATGACATTATGCTTGAACAAAAAGTTTTTCATAAATTATCTCAATTAGTACCTATATTAATAGTTTATTATGCCATAGAACTTGCTTTTATGGATTATAACTGGGCAATTTTGCTTGTAAAAAAACTAACTATTGTATATTTAATAATTTTGATAGTAAGAATAATTTTCTCTTTCTTAAATTCACTTGACGAAATTTATGCTCAGAATGTAGGTGCTAAAAAAGGCACAAGCATAAAAAGTATTATGCAAGTTTTAAAAATATTTGTCCTTATAGTTGCTGTAATAATAACATTATCATATTTGTTAGACAAAGAAGTAGGCTATTTCATCACAGGTTTAGGTGCCATGACCGCCGTTCTAATGTTAATATTTAAAGATTCAATTTTAGGTTTAGTTGGTGGTGTACAACTTACAACTAATGATATGGTAAGAATTGGAGATTGGATAAGTATGCCAAGTAAAAACATTGACGGAGATGTTATTGAAGTAGGTTTAAATACTGTTAAAGTTCAAAATTTTGATAAAACTATTTCCACTATCCCTCCTTATACCTTGATGACTGAAAGTTTTAGCAACTGGCGTGGAATGAAAGAAGCAGGTGGAAGAAGAATAAAACGTTCGGTAAAAATTGATATGACATCTGTAAAATTCTGCGATGACGAATTATTAGAACGACTTTCAAAAATTCATTTAATAAAAGACTATATAGCAGAAAGAAGTGCTGAAATAGAAGAATATAACAAGACTCATCAATACGATTTGAGTGTTTTAGCCAATGGAAGACGAATGACAAATTTAGGTACTTTTAGAATGTATATGATTAATTATTTAAGAGCTAATGAAAACATAAAACAAGATATGACCTTGTTAGTTAGACAATTAGAGTCAACACAAAACGGGCTACCTTTAGAAATTTATACTTTCACTGCTTCAACAGAATGGGCTGTTTATGAAAAAATTCAATCTGATATTTTCGACCATATTTTTGCTGTACTTCCTGAATTTGATTTAAGAGTTTATCAAGCACCTAGTGGGGAAGATTTTAGGACAATTTAATTCAGTTAAAAGTTAAAAGTTAAAAGTAGGCTGACGCGTCTATGGCTTCGCAGAGTTCGCTTCGCTCACTCTGCTTGCTAAAATTTAGCTTTGCTAAACTCATTTTCCACATCATTGATGCTCGGATTTAAAATATGAGTGTTGAGAGTGAATGATAAGAAGTAATTTGTCAAGTTTTTTGCTCAAAATACTTGACAATTTAAAAATAAGTATTATCTTTGTAGCATGAATTTAACTATACAAATACAAGAACAAATACTATTGCTTCCTGAAGGAAAAGTATTTAATTACACCGATTTGGATATTTGCAGAAAAAAATACTTGTCGGCTGCAAAGGTATTGGAACGTTTGCAAAATAAAGGCTTTATCAAAAAATTATCTAATGGGATGTTTTATAAACCTATTTTAACAGCTTTTGGAGAATTACAACCCGACTACGAAGAACAATTACGACCATTTTTGTTTGAAAATGGAAAACGAATTGCCTATGTTACAGGAACTTATCTATATAATCAATTAGGTTTAACAACACAATTAGCTATTCGTATCAAAATAGCATCTCGAAGCAAGCGAATAAGCATTAATCGAGGAGCATTAAAAGCCGATGCTGTAAAAAGTTACGCTGAAGTAACTGAAAGTAATTATATTGTTTTAGGATTTTTAGATGCTCTTAAAGATATTCGTAAAATACCAGATACTACTGTTCAAAATTCAGTGAAGATTCTTTCTTCAAAAATTGCTAAAATGAATAAAAAAGAAGTTACCCGATTAATTAAATACGCACTTTTATATCCGCCAAGAGTGAGGGCATTATTGGGAGCAATTCTTGAAAATATAGGAAAATCCAAAGATATGACTCAACCACTATTAAATAGCATTAATCCTTTGACAAAAATATCCTTAGGTTTGAAAAAAACAGATTTACCAACTGTAGAAAATTGGAATATCATATGAGACTACACACAGACAAAAAACTATTTCGTGATGCTATAGGTATTACTGCACAACAGATGGATATTCCCACAATTTATGTTGAAAAAGACTACTGGGTTACATTTGCATTAAAATCGATTTTTAACGAAAAAATTGGAGTTGACACTATTTTTAAAGGTGGAACTTCCTTAGTTAAGTGTTTCAAATTGATTAACAGATTTTCTGAAGACATTGATTTAGTCGTAATTAGACAAGAAGGAGAAACTGACAACAGACTAAAACGTAAACTAAAACAAATTGAAAATATTATTAATCAAACACTTCCAGAAGTTGAAATTCAAGGATTGACACATAAAATTGGAATGAGCCGAAAAACAGCTCATAGTTATAACAAAGAATTTGTAGGTGGATATGGACAAGTTAGAGACGTAATTGTGATAGAAGTTACTTGGTTAGGGTATTACGAGCCATATACAAAGCGAGAAATCAACTCTTTTGTCGGCGATATGATGCTTAATAGCAAACAAATCGAACTTGTTGAACAATATGAAATGCAACCTTTTACTGTCCAAGTACTTGAGCCTATTAGAACAATATGTGAAAAAATTATGAGTTTAGTTCGTTTTTCTTATTCTAAACAAGCTATTAATGATTTAAGAAATAAAATTAGACACACTTACGATTTACATCAACTTTTGAAACAAAAAGAATTTTCAGATTTTCTTAACTCACCTGAGTTTGAAACAATGTTATTAAAAGTTGCCAACGATGATGTAAAAAGTTTTAAAAACAATAATCAATGGTTAGCATATCATCCAAATCAATCTTTAATGTTTAAAGACTTAAACGACATTTGGTCACAATTAGAAGCTACTTATAATGGAAGCTTTAGAGATTTAGTTTACGCTGATTTTCCCAGTAGCGAAACTGTCCTACACACATTAGAAATAATTCGCAAAAGAATGGCTTCAATAAAATGGACAATAAAGCTTTAATACAACTATTAAAAATATTATCTTCACATTCACGGAAAACAAAAATCAAAAGTATTGTGTTGCCCTTGCGGGCAAATTCCCTCTGCTCGCTAGGATTTAGATTTGCTAAACTCATTTCCAATATCATTGATGCTTATAAAACACCGCATAAAAAAAGGCAGTTGCAAAATTATTACAACTGCCTTTTTTCTGTAGCGAGAGGCGGGCTTGAACCGCCGACCTCATGATTATGAATCATGCGCTCTAACCAGCTGAGCTACCTCGCCATTTTTTTTTCTTTAAAAATGTGAGTGCAAAAATAAGCATTTTACTTAATTATCCAATAAATTATTAATCTTTTTTATTAAATTTTTAATTACAGAGCTTAATAACACATATTTATTCAAGTAAAAATCGCTTTAATTAATTTAAAAAATGTATTTTTGCTTGATTTTAATTGATTTTAATGGAAAACAAGTCAAAAAAAAATAATATTCCCTTATCAATAATATTTGCCTATCTTAAAAGGCATTATTTGCTATCATTACTTGCTCTCTATTACTTTATAGGTATAATTCTTTATGTATTTGCAAAAATAGATATATTAATTCCTTGTCTATGGTATAAAATATTTAATGTAAAATGTCCTGGTTGTGGTCTAACAAGAGCTTTTATTCATTTATTAAGTTTTGATTTTTCTGCCGCATGGGATGCTAATCCGCTAATTTTTATAGTATTTCCACTAATAAGTTTTTTAGTAATTAGAGATTTTGTGTTATTTGTAAAACACAATAAATGAAATTTTTAAATCATAATAAATATCAAATAATACCGTTATTTTTCAAAATTATTTTGTCTATGAAAATATATTTTAGTTTAATTTTAATATTTAGTGTAAGTTTTTGTTTTGCCCAAGACCAAGCTGGTTTCAAAGATATGAAAGCCTCTAATACAAATGCTAAAATAGTCGCAAAACAACAAATAAATAATTTACGTAATGGTGCTCTTTTAGTGAGATTAAAAACAGGACAAAATACCATAGACGCATTGATAAAATCAGGTCAGACAGATTTAGCAGAAAAAAGAAAACAAAAAATAAATGAAGAAAATTTGAGAATAATTAACGCTTTTAAATCTGAATTTAACTTCTGCCCTGTTTATTTCTTCTACAGCAATGACTCTAAACTTGTTTCAGAAGGAAAATTTGATGAAGTAAAATTTATTGACGAAAAATTACAAGTAATTGACAAGTTTAAATTTGAGTTTGAAAACTTTTTAATTGCTGAATTTGGCGAAGTTAAAGGCGATACCACAAAATTTTATTCTCATAGCACTATGCAAACTACAGACCACTTTTCTACAGAACCACAAGCAACATATTATGGTGGCGGAAGCACTGGTGCAAAAGGATTAATTATAAAAGACAAAAATTTTGCCCAATTAAGAAGACCGTTTCCATTTTTTGTGAAATATCCTTTTTTTAGAAAAGTTACAAAACAAGAAATTTATACTGTTAGAAAAATGAATAAAAATTTATTTATTTTCTTAAAAAACAATTGATTACTGATTTGCTAAAACTTTCAATTCTTTAACAAAGTTTTCAATTTCTTCTGTTGTAAAACCTTTTTCTATACCAGCATCTTCTAAAGTACCCCAAATTGGTTCTCCACATCTAATGCAACGTATTCCTTGTTTTGACAAATAATCAATGGAAATAGGATAATTTTCCACTAAATCTTCGATTAAAATATTTTTTGTTATTTTCATTTTTATAAAACAGAAATAAATAAATTTTGTTTAATTTTCACAATCATCTTTGCTCCTACTTGTCTTTGTTCTAAATAAAGATAAAATTGCTCCTGTTGGACAAAAATATCGACACCAAGCTTTATTTATAAAAGCAGACAATACAAGCATTACTACTGATAGAATAAGCACAGTCAAAGATGCAAATTGAAATTTAAAAGCAGAAAAAGGTTCAAAATCTTCTAACACTACATCTACAGACAGAACAATTAAAAGGAATATTACAAAAAGATAAGCAAATTTTACATACTTTAAATATTTTGTGATTTTATTCCCCAAATTTATTTTTTTCTTTTTATTTAGTTTTGAAACCAATTCCTGAGCTGCTCCATAAGGACAAAGATATTGACAATAGAATGATTTATTTGTAATTAAAGGTAAAATCACTGCCAAAATCAAAACTGTAAATAAAAATATTTGCTCCCAAATATTAAAACCATTTAACAACCAATAATGGAATAAAGCTAAACTTAAAAATTTTCCTTGCCAAAATCCCAAAATCCCTACAGAAGCAATTAATAAGTATATTCTAAATTTTCTTCCATATTTTGGTTTAAAAAATGAAATTATCGCAAAAATCAAAACTACAAAAGACAAAATCAAACCTAATACATTAACCCAATTGCTTGAAAAATCCGAAGAACTTGAATCTGTATATAATGAAAGTCTGTGTTTTACTATTTGAATAATTGCTTTGCTTGAATAAGTTGCTCCACTAACAGCATTTACTTCTAAATCCAAGGCTTTTTCTGCCGACAAACTATTCCAAGTTTCAAAAAAACCGTCTTTTTCCAACATATTCATCCAAGATTTTGTTTCATTATTTGGAAAAAAATAAATCTGCTCAACTTCATCATTACTATTAAAAACAATTGCTAAAGGAATATTATCGCCAAAACCTTTTATTGAATCACAATAAGGAAAACTAAAAATCACTGTCGCTAATTGCTCATCATTAGAATTAAATAAAGTATAAGAATCTTTTATACTGTCGAGTAAATAATAATTGTAATCAGCTACTAATTCAGGGAAAATTTTAGTTTTTTCGTTGACTTCTTTATTTTTATTTGAATTAGGTTTTGAACCAGATTTTATTTCGTAATTAAAAATTCTTCCCGAACTTAACACAACAATTGCAAGAGCAACAATAAGCAATAATATTTTGAATACTTTTTTCATACTTACACAAAACTAAATAATAAAAATACAAGGTTTTTTATTTAATGAAATATTTATTTTTTTCCAATCAGCAACTTTTTTGCGAATTATCATTTCATCTTCACAAGAAATATTTGAAGCTACACACAAATAAGTTTCAGGATTTAATGTAGAAAGTAAATCACTTAATAATTTATCATTTCTAAATGGTGTATCCATAAAAATTTGTGACTGATTTTCTTTGCGAGAACGAGCTTCTAAGCTTTTTATTTTAGAAATCTTTTGAGAATTATCAATAGGTAAATAACCATTAAAAGCAAAATTCTGACCATTCATTCCCGAAGCCATTAATGCCATAAAAATTGAAGATGGACCAGAAAGTGGTTTTACTCTTATATTTTTTTTATGAGCTAATTGTACTATTAAGTTTCCTGGGTCAGCAACACAAGGCAAACCAGCTTCACTCAACAAACCTATATCTAAACCTTGTTCAGAAACTTTTAAATAATCTTCAATTTGCTCAATTTCTGTATGTTTATTCAACTCATAAAAAGTTAAATCATCAATAACAAAATCTTTTGACAAACTTCTTAAAAACCTTCTTGCATTGCGAATATCTTCAACAATAAAATGTCTAATATGAGAAATTTGAGAATATAAATTCTTTGGCAAAACATCATCAACATCTGTTGCACCAATCAAATTAGGAATTAAATATAGACAAGATTTAAAGTTCATTTCTTTTATCATTATTTTGCAAAGTTAAAATAAAACTTAGTTAAAAAACTATTTTTACCTATCATTAATATTTCGCTTAACAATATTTTTACTAAATTTGTATCAAAATATTTATGAAAGCAATTATTTTAGGTACAGGAACTTCGCTTGGCGTGCCAGTTATTGGGTGCAAGTGCGAAGTATGCACTTCAACAAACAGCAAAGACAAAAGACTTAGAACCTCAATTTTTCTAAAATTAGATAATACAAATATTATTATAGATGCAGGACCTGATTTTAGGCAACAAGTGCTAAGAGAAAATATCACAAAAATTGATGCTGTCCTAATTACTCACGAACATCGCGACCATATTGGTGGTTTGGACGACCTAAGACCTTTCAGCTATTTGTTAAACTCGGCAATACCAATTTACGCCGAAAAAAGAGTTGCCGATGCAATTATAAATGAATTCTCCTACTCTTTTAATACAAATTATCCTGGAATTCCAAAATTTGAAATAAATACAATTTCTGAAGAAAAATTTAAAATAAACGACATAGAAATTCTTCCAATTAGAGCAATGCAAGGGAAACTACCAATTCTTGGTTTTAGAATTAATGATTTTGTTTACATTACAGATGCTAGCTTTATTTCTGAAAAAGAGCTTAAAAAAATTGAAGATTGCAAAATTCTCATAATCAATGCATTGAGGCATGAAAAACATGATAAACATTTTTCTTTAGACGAAGCTATAAACATAGCTCAAAGTACAAAAGCCGAACAAGTTTATTTAACACATATCAGTTGTTCTATGGGTTTATACGATAAAATAAATTCTGAATTGCCCGAAAAAATTCAATTAGCCTACGATGGATTACAAATAAATTTTTAGAACAACACAAAAGCTTTGCTAATCATATCATACTTGTTGTTTTAACTTTTTTCTAAGTATTATAAAATTCAAATATTATTGTATAAACAAAAACTTTTATTAAATTTGTGCATAAATAAATTAATATTAAAATTAAATAAAATCTGAATTTATGAAAAAGTTTTTACTTGGATTATTAGCAATTTCGTTTTTAAGCGTATCGGTAATTGCTCAAGACGACACTGAGAAAAAAGATGAATCTTATGTATTCACCTTAAAAAAAGAAGTTAAAACAACACCTGTAAAAGACCAATACAGAGCTGGTACTTGCTGGAGCTATAGTGGTTTAGCATTTATTGAATCTGAACTTTTACGCCTTGGCAAACCAGAAATCGACCTTGCAGAACTTTTTATTGTACGTTATACTTACAACGACAAAGCTGAAAAGTATGTAAGAATGCATGGCGAAATTAATTTTAGTGGTGGTGGTGCTTTCCATGATGTGTTTAATGTAATTAAAAAACATGGAATTGTTCCTGAAGATGTTTACACAGGCTTAAACTATGGCGAAACTAATCATGTTCACGGTGAATTAGATGCTGTTTTAAAAGGCTATGTTGACGCTGTTATTAAAAATGGTAATAAAAAACTTTCTACAGCTTGGCTAAGAGGCTACAACGGCATTTTAGATGCTTATCTTGGCGAAGTTCCAGAAGAGTTTACCTATGAAGGTAAAAAATACACTCCACAATCATTTGCAGAATATTTAGGAATAAATACTGATGATTATATAAATATTACTTCATATACACATCATCCATTTTATGAAAAATTTATTCTTGAAATTCCTGACAACTGGGCTTGGGGAACTGCTTACAACTTACCTATTGACGAAATGATGCAAGTTTTAGACAATGCTATTAACAACGATTTTACAGTATGCTGGGGTTCTGATGTTAGCGAAAAAGGATTCAAATGGACAAGAGGTTTTGCTGTAATTCCAGAAGAAGACAGACCTGACTTAGACGGTTTAGAAAGAGACAAATGGGAAAAACTTTCTGCAAGAGAAAAAGAAAGCCTTTTATATGCTTTAGACAAACCAGTTCCTGAAAAAACTATTACTCAAGAAATGAGACAAGAAGCTTTTGACAATTACCTAACTACAGACGACCACGGAATGTTGATTTGTGGAATGGGTACAGATCAAAATGGCACAAAATATTATTACGTAAAAAACTCTTGGGCAGCAAGCAACGAATATGATGGATATTTTTATGCTTCAGAAAGTTTTGTGAAATATAAAACTATGAATATAGTTGTTCATAAAGATGCTATTCCGAAAGATCTAAAAAAGAAAATGGGAATTAAATAAGACGAAAAATATAAAAAAGCTGTTTTGAACAGCTTTTTTTTTGCTAAATTGTATTTTATCAGTTAAAAGAAAAAATAATCTGCAACTTAATTGTCATTGTTTTTCTATTTCCTTATCCTACACAAAATCAACTTTTATATATTACTATCTTTCTCAACCTCCCATGAATAAGGTTTTTTAAAAGTTTTAAGTGTTTTTAATTCTTTTATATCAAGGTCTCGCCAAACAACTTTTTTCTTGTCAGAATCAATATGACCTTCAGTTACTTTTAGTTTTTTTGTAAGAAAATTAAAACTTCTTTCCCCAAATTCGCCTGTAGCACGATGCACATAGTAGTCATCAGCACCAATAAGAGTAAATTCATTGTTTTGATAGCGGAATTTATACGAACTTGTTGACGAGCCATAACTTCCCATAGTAGCAAAAAACTCAAATTCGATTTTAAGCACACCTTTGCTACTGATAGACATGCCAACATATGGATCTGTCATATAAGAATCATCGTGAGGTAATATAAAACTTTCACTTTTTTCTGCTAAATTGTATAAATTTGTTTCATTATCATAAAAAAGAATTAACAACATTCTTGGTTGTGTCAATTCAGAATATTCATCAAGCAAGACGCTCTCTTTGTGTTGAATAACTAAAACTAAATCTTTGTAGCTATCCTTATTTAAGTCGCCTTGTACTGAATCTAATAACATCCAAGCATTTGGAATAAAACTATCAATATCTTTTCCTTGTTTATTAATGTTAGGGTACGAAAAGTCCTGTCCATATGCAAATCCAAATGTCAGAATAAATAATACTGTTAGAATTTGTTTCATTTTATTGCTTATTTTTATGTTTTCCACAAACTTATAAATTTTATTTTTATAAATGCAACAAAATTGCCACCATTTTTTATTAAAAATCACTTGTTAATTACTTTGGGATAAAAATTTTGTATTTAATTTTTTAATTGCTGCATTTAAGTTAATTTTATAGCCTTGCGTTTTTTTGAAAAAGATTTTAGAAAATGATTGATTTTACACACTTACACGTCCACTCACAGTACTCTATTTTAGATGGAGCAGCATCAATTAATGCCTTAGTAAAAAAAACTAAAGATAGCGGAATGACTTCTTTAGCTTTAACCGACCATGGGACTTTATTAGGAATTAAAGAATTTCATGAAGTTTGTTTAAAAAATGATATAAAACCAATTCTAGGTTGCGAAGCTTATGTTGCACGAAGAAGCATTCTTGACAAATCTGAAAAAGAAGATTTATCTGGAAATCACTTGGTTATTTTAGTTAAAAACCTAACTGGTTACTATAATTTATTAAAATTAATGTCTATTGCTAGCACAGATGGCTTTTATCAAAGACCAAGAATTGACAAAGAATTGTTAGAACAATATAAAGAAGGCTTAATTGTTTCGTCTGCTTGTTTGGGTGGCGAAATTCCAAGGCTTATAGATAATGATAGAATTGATGAAGCTAAAGAAGTAATTTTATGGTTTAAAGAGGTTTTTGCAGATGATTTTTACTTAGAAATCATGTATCATCCTAGTGATGACCCAGAACAAAAAACCAATGTTTCGGACAGACAATTAAAAGTTAATAAAAAAATCCTTGAACTAGGACAAGAGCTTGATGTTAAAGTAATTGCTACAAACGATGTGCATTTTACTAACGAAGAAGATGCCGAAGCTCATGATGTACTAATTTGCTTAACTACTAATGCTGATATTGACGACCCTGACCGTTTAAGATATACACGACAAGAATGGTTGAAAACTCCAGAAGAGATGTTAGCTCTTTTTTCAAACAATCCCGAAACTCTAGCTAACACAATGGAGATCGCCGATAAAATTGAAATTTATGAAATCAACAGCGACCCCATTATGCCAGAGTTTCCAATTCCCGAAGATTTTGGAAATATTGAACAATGGAAACAAAAATATACAGAACAAGACCTAATAGAAGAATTTACCGAAAAAAGATACAATGCCTTACAAGGTTACGATGCTGTTTTAAGAATAAAATTTGAATCTGATTATTTAACACATTTAGTATTAATAGGTGCAAAAGAAAGATATGGCGAAAATTATTCTGAAGAAATAAAGGAGAGAATAGATTTCGAACTTAACACTATTAAAACCATGGGTTTCCCAGGATATTTCCTTATTGTTCAGGACTTTATTGCTGAAGCAAGAAAAATGGGAGTTTTTGTTGGAAAAGGAAGAGGTTCAGCAGCTGGCTCAGTAGTAGCATATTGTACAAAAATTACTGATGTTGACCCAATAGAGTTTAATTTACTTTTCGAGAGATTTTTAAATCCTGATAGAATTTCGATGCCAGACGTTGACATTGACTTTGATGATGACGGAAGAGCTTTAGTTATTGACTATGTTACAGAAAAATATGGACAAGACAAAGTTGCTCATATATGCACTATCGGAACTATGAAAGCAAAAGGAGCTTTAAGAGATGTGTCAAGAATATTGGGCATACCACTGCCTACTGTAAATGCTTTAACTAAAAAAATTCCAACTTTAGGCTCTTTAAGCAATGCTTATGAAATAATATTAGAAACAGAACAAAAAACAGGCTCTATCGACAAAGCCATAGCAAATATAGAAAAAGATTATAAAATAGCTTTAAGCGAAGACAATGACAAAGAAGTTAATATTTTAAACACAAGACTTATAATTGCTCAAGAAATAAAAAATGCTAGAGAAACAAATGATGAAAAATTACTTAAAGCCATTGCTATTGCCTGCACATTAGAAGGAGCAGTAAGACAAACAGGTGTTCACGCTTGCGGAATTTTAATCGGAAAAAACGATTTAGAAAATCATATTCCATTAATGAGAGCTAAAGACGATTCAAAACTTTATGCCACACAATACGAAGGAAGTTATGTCGAATCCATAGGGCTATTAAAAATGGACTTTTTGGGTTTAAGAACTTTATCAATTATAAAAGAAACTCTGAAAAACATTGAAATATCTAAAAAAGAAAAAATTAGTGTTGACAATTTGCCATTAGACGATAAAAAAACCTTAGAAATTTTTAAAACAGGAGCAACAACCGCTATATTCCAATTTGAGTCGGAAGGTATGAAGTCTCATTTGCGTTCGTTAAAACCCAACCATTTTAATGACTTAGTAGCTATGAATGCTCTGTACCGTCCTGGACCGATGGAATATATTAAAGACTATATTGACAGAAAACATGGAATCCAAAAAACAGAATACGACCATCCAATAATGGAAAAATTTTTAAAAGACACTTACGGAATTACAGTTTTCCAAGAACAGGTGATGCTTCAGGCAAGAGCACTTGCAGGATTTACTAGAGGTGAATCTGACAGCCTAAGAAAAGCAATGGGAAAAAAATTAAGTGCTGAAATGGAAAATTACCATCAAAAGTTTACTGAAGGTTGTAAAAATAATCCCAAATTTATTGAAGGTTGTATAACTGTAAAAAAAGACCCTGATGAATTAATAGATAAAATTTGGAAAGATTGGGCTAATTTTGCTAAATACGCATTTAATAAATCTCATTCGGTTTGTTATGCTCATATTGCATTTCAAACTGCATATCTAAAAGCACACTATCCAGCCGAATTTATGGCAGCAAACCTTACTCGAAATATGTCTGAAATAGATAAAATTACTACACAGATGGAAGAGTGCAAGCGAATGAAAATCAAAGTGTTAGGTCCTGATGTGAACGAATCATTTAACGATTTTACAGTAAACCAAAAAGGGAATATTAGATTTGGCTTACAAGGAATTAAAAATGTTGGCACTAATGCAGTTGCTAATATTATTGAAGAAAGAGAAAAACATGGAGCATATAAAGACATCTTTGATTTTGTATCAAGAGTAAATCTAAATGCTGTAAATAAGAAAAACATAGAAGCCTTAGTTCATGGCGGTGCTTTAGATTGCTTTAGCGAACTTGAAAGAGCTCAATATTTTATTGAAACTAATGGGTTTAGCAATTTTGTTGAAGAACTTATTAGATTTGGCAATAATATGCAAAATTCAGCACCTGCTTCTGCTACCCTATTTGGCGACAGCTTCGCTATTGAAGTTAAAAAACCTGAAATTCCAATTTTACCAGAAGTAAATATTTTTGAAATCTTAAAAAATGAAAAAGAACATATAGGCATGTACTTATCTGGACATCCATTAGATCCTTTTAAATTTATTATTGAAAATTTAAAAACTGTACCATTAATAGAATTAGAAAATGAAGCAAACAATGCAAAATTTTCAAATATAAGAATTGCAGGTTATATTACAGATGTTACAGAAAGATTAAGCAAAGCAGGAAATCCTTACGGAAAAATCACTATGATAGATTACTCTTCGACTTTCTCTTTTGCAGTATTTGGGAAAACTTATACAGAATTAAAAAATTATTTTGTAAAAGGCTATTCTATCCTTATGAACTGTGGTTTTAGTTATAGTACTTACAGAAATGATGATAAATCTACACTTTCTTTCAACATTAATAAAGTACATTTACTTGCAGATTTAAAAGAAAACTTTTTTAAAGAACTAAGTCTAAGAATTCCTGTCGAAAACGTTACACCAGAATTTGTTTCAGAATTTTTAAAAATTTTAAAATCTTCTAAAGGAAAAGTAACTTTAAGTTTATCTTTAGAAGACAAAAAAAATAAATCTGAAGTTACAGTTTTTTCAAGAAATCATCAAATAAAACTAAGCGACAAACTTATTGAATATTTAGAAAGCAATAAATATTTTAACAATATTAAGCTTAATTGAGTTTATTTATTGCAAAAAATTAAACAAGAGTAAAAAAAATTTGTTAATTTTTAAATTTAATAGTATTTTTAGTTTTTTATTAAAACTATTTTTTATATTAGCAACTTAATTTAAAATTTAAAGACTATGGCATTAGAAATTACTGAAAAAAATTTTGACGAATTAGTAGTAAATACCGATAAGCCCGTTGTTTTAGACTTTTGGGCAGTATGGTGTGGACCATGCAGAATGATTGCACCTTTAATTGAAGAAATGCACAACGAATACGGCGATAAAGCTGTTATTGGAAAAGTTGATGTTGATAGTAACAATAGTATAGCTGTAAAATATGGAATTAGAAATATTCCAACTATTTTGTTCTTGAAAAATGGTGAAGTTGTTGACAAAGCTGTTGGAGCAGTTCCAAAAGCTACATTAACAGCTAAATTAGACGCACTTTTATAAAACAAAATTCGAGAGATATTTCCTCTCTTTGTAAAAAATGACTATAAACGAAATTCAAGACGAAATTATCCAAGAATTTGAAGTTTTTGATGATTGGATGGATAGATACGCCCTTTTAATCGAAATTGGAAAAGAATTAGCAGATATGCCTTCTGAGTACAAAATTGATCAAAATTTAATTAGTGGCTGTCAGTCGAATGTTTGGTTTCATGCAGAATTTAAAGATGGAAAAATATTTTTTACTGCTGATAGCGATGCTGTTATTACAAAAGGAATTGCCGCATTATTAATTAGAGTGCTATCAGAACGAACTCCAAAAGAAATTCTTGAAACAGAATTGTATTTTATAAAAAAAACCGGACTGCAACAACATCTATCCCCTACTCGCTCTAACGGTTTACTATCAATGGTAAAGCAACTAAAATTATATGCAATGGCTTTTAATGCTTTAAAATAACGAATTGTGGATAAAATTACTGAAATTGAAAAAAATATTGTCGAAAATTTAAAAACAGTTTACGACCCTGAAATTGCAATAAATGTTTACGATCTAGGCTTAATTTATAGAATAGATGTAAACAACGACTATGATGTAGATGTTGATATGACACTTACTGCACCAAATTGCCCAATGGCTGACGACATAATAAAAAATGTTAACGATGCAATAAAAAAAGTTGAAAATATTAAAAGTGTCAGTATAAATTTAGTTTTCGACCCACCATGGTCAAAGGACATGCTTAGTGAAGAAGCTTTGTTAGAATTGGGGTTATTGTAAGGTTTTAATAAAATTAAAAAAAAGAATTATATTAACATATTTGTAAAAAATTATAACATATGGCTTTTTTTGGATTATTTGGTAAAGAAAAAAAAGAAAACTTAGACCAAGGTTTAGAAAAAACCCGAAGCTCTATTTTTAGCAAACTTAATAGACTAATTTTTAGTAAATCTAAAATAGATGCTGATGTTCTTGATGAATTAGAAGAAATATTAATAAGTTCTGATGTTGGAGTTGAAACAACTGTTAGAATTATCGAAAAGATTGAAGAAAACGTAAAAAAAGAAAAATATCAAAGTTCTGAAGAATTAGATGAGATTTTACGCAACACTATAGCTTCATTATTAGAAGAAAATGAAGCTAATCAAATTGATGAAGACGAGATTTTTAACTCAGCTAAACCTTATGTTATTATGGTAGTTGGAGTTAATGGAGTTGGAAAAACAACAACTATTGGAAAATTAGCTTATAAATTTAAAAATGCTGGTAAATCAGTATATATAGGTGCTGCCGACACTTTTAGAGCCGCAGCTATAGACCAACTTCAAATTTGGGCAGACAGAGTTGGTGTTCCAATGATTAGACAAGATATGGGTTCTGATCCTGCATCTGTTGCTTTCGACACTCTTAGTGCTGCAAAAAAAGCAGAAGCCGATGTAGTAATAATAGATACAGCAGGGCGACTTCATAATAAAATTAACTTAATGAACGAATTGACTAAAATCAAAAGAGTTATGCAAAAAGTAATTGAAGATGCCCCACACGAAGTACTTATGATAATTGACGGCTCAACTGGGCAAAATGCTTATGAACAAGCTAAACAATTTACAAAAGCAACAGAAGTTACGGCATTAGCAGTTACAAAATTAGACGGAACTGCAAAAGGTGGTGTAGTAATTGGAATATCCGACCAATTTAAAATTCCTGTAAAATATATTGGAATTGGCGAAGGAATCGAAGATTTACAAATATTTGACAAAAAAGAATTTGTTAATTCATTATTTAAAAAATAGCTTAAACATATAATTATTAGTAAGTTGGATATTAAAAACAAAATGTTAATATAAAATTTGTTAAAAAAAGTTGTAGATTGAAAAAAAAATCTTACTTTTGAAAAATTATTATAATATGTAATTTAAATTAAAATATAAATAAATTTAAAAAGGGAAATATGAAAAAAATTGGATTACAAATAGTTGTACTAATCGCTTTTCTTAGTTTAATTAGCTATTCTGGCTTTAGTCAAAACAATTCAAACAAAGTTTCAATTGAAACAGCTATTGCAATTGGACAGAACTTTATGCCTTCAGCAAGCAAATCTGGAATTAATGCAGAAATTAAATCCATTTCTAGTATTAAAAACAGTAACGACCAAGACAAAATACATGTTTTAAACTTTGTTAACGGTGGTTTTATGTTGGTTAGTAATGATAATAGATCTGTTCCAGTTTTAGCTTTCTCTGATGAAGGTGAATTTAATTTTAATGAAAACACCGCTCCTGCAACAAAAATGTGGATTAATCAATATTTGAGACAATTAGATTTTATTGAAGAAAATAATATTCAAGCTACTGAGCAAATACAACAACTTTGGGCAGATATGCTTAATGGTAATTACCAAAGCAGTTCTAAAAAAGTAGATCAATTAATATTAACTAAATGGAATCAAGATTATCCATACAATATGTTTACACCACCACACCCAGAAGGCAGTGGAGGTCATACTTATACTGGATGTGTTGCTACAGCAATGGCTCAAATAATGAAATATTGGGAATATCCAGATACAGCTAAAGGTGTTGTAAATTATCATTGGGGTGATTACTATGAAGTTGATTTGAATAAAGAATCATATGATTACAGTTTAATGCCAAACTATTTTATGCCAAATTCTACTCAAGCACAAAAAGAAGAAGTTGCTAGACTAATGTTCCACTGTGGAATTAGCGTTAATATGGATTATGGACACGAAAGTTCTGGCTCACAAACAGCTTATGCTTGGCAAGCTTTTAAAGAAAACTTTAAATACAGATCTGGCTCATATTTTACATATAAAGAAACAATGTCTGATGCTGAATGGAAATTTAGACTTAAATATGACCTAGATTTAGGCAGACCAATAATGTATGCCGGTGTTAGTGTAGAAGAAGGCGGACATGCTTTTATATGCGATGGATATAGAGACACTTCTTACTTTAGATTTAACTGGGGATGGGGCGGTGCAAAAGATGGTTTCTACTATTTAGACAATATTAATCCTCAAATGGATTTCCCTTATGCTCAATCTGCAATTCTTGAACTTGCACCTCACGGAGCTGATTTTTGCAAGCAAAATATAGTAATGACATTACCTTCTTACTCTTTTGATGACGGTAGCGGACCAAACTTATATGCAAAAAACACAAACTGTAGCTGGTTAATTAATCCAGATATGACAAATGCAGACTTTTTAAGACTAACTTTTGATAGATTCGACTTAGCTTCTGGTGACACATTGAAAATTTGGAAAGGTAACCCAATAAATGGTCTAATTGAACTAGTAGGAGAATTTACCTACAATCCAGGCGAATTAACTACTGAGGGAAATAAATTTTATTTAGAATTTACTACTGACGGACAAGGACAAGCTCAAGGCTTCCAAGCTCATTATGAAACCGTTACTTTAGGAATTACTGAAAATACAAATGCTGTTTTAAAAGTATATCCAAATCCAACAACTAGTATTTTACAATTAGAAGGACTTCAAACAGAAAATATTCAAATAATGGATATTTCAGGAAAAGTTGTATTAAATGCTAATGTCTCTGGAAAATCAATTGATGTTTCTTCTTTAAAACCAGGTTTATATATTATTAAAGCAAATAATCAAGTAGCTAGGTTTATAAAAGAATAATAATTGTAAAGTTCAAATATAAAAAAATCGGATATTTAATTCAATATCCGATTTTTTTTTTGCAATTTTTAAAACTATCTCATCAAAAACTTATCACCTGTATTATCTATAAGAGTTTTCTTCCATTCATCGGAATATCCAGGCCATGCAATTGATTTTGGATAGCCCCATGGATTTCGTAAAAACTCACCATTTTCTTCTGGCTTAACATTTCCATCTAAATACTTAACTAAAAGAAAGTTATTAAGTTCTTTCCAATAATCAACTAAAGAATTTGCTGTATTACAAGAATACTCTGTTAAAAATTCAGCTGCTTTTTCTGGTGATTGCTTATATAATTTTAGAGCTGTCTCATCAATAATATCCACATATTCAACATATTTATTTTCTAAAAATGACTGATGTTTTTCAATTTCTGGCATTACTCTATTGTAAAACAAATACTTAAAATGTGCTAATCTATTAAAAACCCAAAAAGCTGCATCGTCTTTATAAGTTAGAATATCTCCATATCCTTCAGCCCATTTTTCGGCAGGTTTTGTAATTCCAACATAAAAAGGAGTATATACACATGAACCCGCATCATCAACACCTAACCAATAAATTCCTCCAATTTCGTTTGGTAACCACGAACGCATTTGAGCTACAAAAGAAAAACCTGTTTGTTGAGTTACAGTTACTCTTTCATTCAAATATTCTTTTCCTTCATATTTAAAAGTTAAAGGTCGCCAACGATAAGGCATACCCGAAGGCTCTGCTCCTATGTCTTTTGTCATATCTAATTCAGTGCCTTGCATATAATTTCTGAAAAACTTAAATAAATCTAATTGACTTAATTTGCGATTGGGCTTAATATATAATGGAAGCCTATTCTCCAAATCGTTTCCGCAAGCTATATCCCAATATTTTGCCATATCATCACTTATTTCGTTATACATAGCCCAAACTCTAAGTTCGCAAAATCTTGCTGCATCATATGTAATAGGAGCATAAGCTTGTGAAAATGAAAAATCTTCATCTTTTCCTGAAAAATATTTTTTTTCTCTAGCAAAACTAATTACATCGTGAGAATAAACTACTTCAACATTTTCATCAAAGATTTTATCTAAATTTTTACATGAAATAGAGTTTTTCATATTTTCTAAAGGAAAGTTCGTGATTCTAGAATGATTTGCATGAGCCGAAACATAACCTTCAGGAATTTTTATTGCAACACAAACAATTCCTTTATTTTTATTCACATATTTTTTTTGTTTTTTATCATAAACCTGCTCCACTCCTTTTCCAACAATTTCCATAATCCACACTTCATTAGGGTCTGCAATAGAAAAAGTTTCACCACTACTTGCGTAACCATATTCGTTAAGTAATTCTATAATCAGCTTAATTGCTTCTCTTGCAGTTTTTGCCCTTTCTAAAGCAATAAACATCATACTACCATAATCAATTATTCCTGTAGTATCAACTAGCTCATCACGACCACCGAAAGTTGTTTCACCAATTGCAAGTTGATGTTCATTCATAAAACCCACAACTTTATAAGTATGAGGCACTTGTGGAATTTTTCCAAGAGGTTTATTTGTACCTCTATCATAAATTGTACGCATATTTCCTTTTTCCCAATCGGCTGCTGGTCGCCAATAAAGCTCACCATAACGAATATGAGAGTCAGCAGCATAAGAAATCATTGTACTTCCATCAACAGAAGCAGTTTTTGTTACCAAATAATTTGTACAAGCATCACTAAACAAAGGAGTTAAAATAAAAGCTAAAACTATTAAAATATAATTTTTCATAAAAATAAATTTAAGTTCACGAATATAGTAAAATTAAAACTAAACAACAATTTGTTTCTTGCAAATATGAAAGCAAATCTGATTAATTTAATTTCTATTCAATAAATCAAAAAAAATAGACATCTATTATTCGATAAAAATTTGTATTTTTGTATTTAACATAAAAACTAAAGGAGTTGCCGAAAGCCTAAAAGTGGAGGCATATTAAAAATTATTTAATTATGAGAAAAATTTTGTTATTTACCTTAGCCTTTAGCATTCTATTTGTAGGTTGCAAAAAAGAAGGAGTTTATAACCCTAATAAAAAAATTAAACGAATTTATTACGAATATGGTTTAAATACTGGCACAAAAACCCTTTCGCAAGAATGGACTTGGGAAAAAGACAAGTTAGTTAAAATTAAACATTCTTTCTATACTGAGATATTATCTTATGATAATAAAAATCGACTGATAAAAATTCAAGATTTTGATTTTAATGATAGATACGAAATTATATACGATAAAAAGCTAATAAGTAAGATTGAATATTACATAGGCAATTCGTTATGTCAGACAATGAATTTTAAGTATGATAAAGATAAAATTGTTGAAATTACAATTGTAGATATTGATAATAACAAAATGATTGCAAGTAGATCGACCAAACCAGATAGTTTTATTTCCACAATTTTACCGTTTGAGATACCAGAAAACTCTATGCGAACTAAATCTGCTATCTCGTCAACATATATTATAACTTATGAATATGATGGAGATAATATAAGTAAAACAAAATATATTGACGACGATAATCAAGTTCACGAATATACTCAAGAAAATTATGATAACAAACTTAATCCATTTTATAATAGCCGTTTTTTATCAAATGGTATAGGCATTGGCTTCTCAAAAAATAATGTTGGAAAAGCAACAACTATAGCTTCAAACAATGATGTAAAGACAATAGAGTTTGAATACGTTTATGATGGAAAATTTCCAACAGAAGTTATAGAAAAAGAATCATCGTCTGCAACTAATGAATTTAGTATTAATAAAACATATTATGAATATCAATAAATTACAATAACTCAGTAGCAATAAAAAAACTGCTTCGATTTGAGGCAGTTTTTTTGTAATATAGTTAAAATATTATAGCTTCACCTTAGTCTAATACAAATAAATTCTTTAGCACGCTCTTTATTTATTATGCTATCATCTCTATTAGCGAAGTAATCACGATAAGAAGAAAATTCCCAGTCGCCAGCGTGTTTAACTAATTTTGCTACAACAGGATTATTATGAATATAGTGAAAACAAACTGTTGGATATTGTCTTTCTTCTAGGCGTGCATTTATATATGTACCAAAACTAGTTTCAAAATAAGCTGGAGTTATTTCATCTGTTTTAGAATGTAAGTAGTAATTTTGTATCATCAATTTTTCGTAACTAAAAATCACCAATTTTTAGAACAAAAAAAAATAGCCTTCGTTTATAAA
>Ga0209719_1001242_pt1 | contig 32021 bp, 32 predicted proteins | sample AD_JPNAS2_MetaG_FD_184421 | JGI IMG/M metagenome (GOLD analysis project Ga0209719, IMG submission 184421) | Active sludge microbial communities of municipal wastewater-treating anaerobic digesters from Japan - AD_JPNAS2_MetaG (SPAdes) (version 2) | ecosystem: Engineered > Bioreactor > Anaerobic...
GGAATGGCAAGAGCTTCAAGTGTCCTGTGTGTGGTTGGTCTGGCGATGCTGATTTCAATGGTGCTAAGAATATAGCTTTCTTGGGCCGCTATGTAGACCGGCCTGGAGGCTCGGAAGGACTTCCAAGTATCAAGGCAGTCCTTTCAGGGCTACTGAAAGCTCCGGTCTTTAGGCTGGAGTAGTTTACGATTACGGACGAAGACGGCCGGAATGTGGCTGTGCCCCTGGACCCCAAAGTCGTCGATCATCGGCAGTATCCTATCCACATGCAAAGCCCGGTACTGGAGGACGGGAATGCCTGCCTCATCCAGCTGCTGTCTCACATCCTCTTTTAATGGAGGCACTCCCTCTACTACTCTCTTTTACCAAAAGGCCTTCCTCCTTTTCATGAACAGATACAGAAAGAATGGCACTCCCATAAAGGCGGTCATGATCCCCACCGGCAAAATGACCGGAGCCATGATGGTCCTGGCCACCGTGTCCGCACCCAATAGCAGCAGGGCACCGAAAAGCCCTGATGCCGGAAGCAGGAACCTGTGATCTCCCGACACAACCATCCTGGTAATATGAGGAGCCACCAGGCCGATGAAGCCGATGGTGCCGGTGAAGCAGATCACGCTGGCGGTGATCAGAGCGGCCAGCATCATTCCCGAGACCCTTACCAGCTCTACATTGACCCCCAGGCTCTTGGCGGTCTCGTCTCCGGCTCCCAGGGTGTTGATGTCCCAGGAGAGCCGCATCAAAATCAACGAGCAGAGCACCGTCACCAGGGCGATTATGCCCACCTTGTCCCAGGAGGAGCGACCGAGGCTGCCCATCATCCAGAAGACCACCTCGTGAACCTGCTCTGCATGGCCCACATACTGCAGAAATGAGGTCATGGCGCTGAAGAGGTACATGATGGCGATGCCAGCTAGGACCATGGTCTCCGGGCTGATCCCACGGTACTTGGCCAGGCCGTAGACCGCTAAAGAGGCCATTATGGTGAAGATGAAGGCATTGCCGACGATCAGATACTCGCCGCCGATGAAACCTGCTCCGAGAATTATCGCCAGCGATGCCCCAAAGGAGGCAGCAGAAGCGATTCCCAGAGTAAAAGGACTGGCCAGAGGATTTTTGAGAATGCCTTGCATGGCTGCTCCTGCAATGGCCAGCCCCATCCCTGCAAAAATGGCCAAGATCACCCGGTGCAGCCTCAGCTTCCAGACGATAGTGTCCAAGAAGTCTGTGGTTTGAAAGTAGTCAGGAAAGAACCTGGCCAGTATGCAGGAGTAAACCTGAAACGGTGTTATATGGGCCGAGCCAAGCGTCACTGCGACTCCTGCCAGAGCCACTATTCCCAGCAGCGCAGCGACCAAGACCAGGAATTTGCGTTTCAGGAATCTAGCGTACTCCTCCTTAAGATCCATTTCCGGCAAGGCTATGGCAGCATGAGATCTCTCCATTTAAAGCACCACATCTTGCTCTTCAGGAAGCTGCCTCTTGGTTTGGCTTGCCAGGCGATGGAGCGGTGCTGTTGCGCCATTCCCCTCCATCCGGGATCCGGGCAAAAGAGACATCCTCTGTTGCGGCATCATACTCTTTTTCGTCCACCAGGTCTCCAGTGGGATCATACAGCATTATAGCGTCACCCTCATTTCCCTGATATACGCCGCTCTCAGAGACGAATATGACCAGGAATTCTCCAGGGCCTATCACAGTCCCATTGGGAATCGAGTACTCTGTGGGCGTCGACCGGAATACCTTATCTTTAAGAGAGTATCCGCTGACATCCACGGACTCGTTTCCGGAATTGTAAAGCTCTATGAATTCATCATCCATTCCCCCAACCTGTCCGTTGTCGTTCCAATCCGTGGCTGGATTGGCCAGCATCTCATTGATCAGCACATCAGCACCAGCCAGGTTTACCAGCAGGAGCATCGATAGCAGATAGATTGAATATCTCAATTTAAAGCCTCCTAAAATATATTTTATAATTAATTATTTAAATTTGGCAAAGGCTTCCTTGGTATGCCCAACGAATATCTCGACTATGCCGTCGTTCTCACCCATTCCCAAGAGATTGTAGTCGATCTCGAATCCTTCCTTCTCCAGCATGCTCTTCCAGGATTCGGACTCATTGCCGGTGAGATCGTTTAAAGCGTGATCTCCTGCCACGACCATGAAGGGGATCAATCTCGCTTTCTTCACGCCCGATTCATTCAGGCGGGCCAGCACCTCATCGTAGCCCGGATATCCCTCCACTGTGCCCAGGAAGACGTTCTCGTGATCCTCTGCCAGTATGTTGGCCATCTGGGAGTAGGCGCTGTTTGCCGAATGCTCGGTTCCATGCCCCATATAGATCACTGCCATCTGCCCGGCATCTCTGGGGCTGGAATGAGGAGTTCTCTCCGTTCCAGTGGTATTCTGCTCAAACTGGCTGGCAAGAGCTCTGGAGACGTTGCGATAATCCACGAAATTCATGAGCAGGGGCTCGCCAAGGACCAGATTCCGAAAGCCGAACTTTCCCTCAATCCCCCTTACGCTCTCTACGATATTGGCCAGGTCGTGGAACTCCTCGCCAGGTATCACATGCAGCGACTGGACTACAACATCAGTATAACCTTCATCGTTGAGATGAGCAAGGGCGGTGAGAGGATTATCTATGGTGACATTATCCCTATCCAGCAGCTTTCTCCGGATATAGTCTGAGGTGAAAGCGATCCTTACCTCCGCCTGGGGAAATTCCTCCCGATAGACTCTCTCTATGTTCTCGTAGGCTGCCTGGGCCTCAGGATAGCTGGTGCCGAATACCACCAGAAGTATAGCCGGATCTTCCTTGGCAGGCCTGTCCATGGCCCCGTATGAAGGAACCACAAACGCCACGGCGATCAATGCCGCCAGTCCTAATGCTATCTTTCTCATATGACGCACCTATTCAAATAAAGTTTATTTAAAACAAGAGAATTGGTTATAACATAAAAGAGTTGCGCTGAATTGATCTGATATAAAATTTTTCAAATTGTGAAAAAACGTTGTTCATCGAATAGGGCTGGAAAATAGAATAGAGACCGACTACCGGCAGGAGAGCGGCCAGATGGTCTCTAAGGCTTGGACTGCAATCTCTCGATCTGAGCACGAACCGCTTTGAGCTCCTCCTCCAGATTCCTAACTACTGCCTCCAGATAGTCTCTCTCTTCCTCCGGGGTGGTCTGGCGAAAAGGCTCTGCTGGGATGTATCCATAACCCCTACCATAGCCCATGCCGAAACCGGCTGCCCGGCGACACCAGGGATTGTAATATCCTGCTGCTCTATTCCCACGAGAGCCCATCCACCAGGGCCCCGTACAATCTCCCCATGGCATATGTTTTGCACCTCAATAGTAACTTATGAGATAATATATTTAAAGATTTCTGTTTCGCAAGGTTGAAATACCGCGCCATGCATAACAGACGAGCATGTCTCCCTGTCGAGGAAGAAGAAGGGGCCGGCGCTGGATATCAGAGGTCCCTCAGGTAAGGAGCTTTTTGCCTGAGGGCTGCCCCAGAGTGGAGGCCGTATCCATAACCTTAGAGGAGCTGGAAGCGGTGCGACTGGTGGACCTCCTGGACCTGGACCAGGAGGAAGCAGCATTCTACATGGGAATATCCAGGAAAGCCTTCTGGAATGACCTGATGAACGCCAGAAGGAAGATAGCTGCGGCCCTGGTCTACGGCATGGGCCTGAGAATCGAAGGAGGCAGCTTTGCCCTGCGAGGAGAGGAGGCATCAACGACCGCGGACTCCCAGGAACACCACAAGGAGATGGCGCTGATGGAAAGGGAGATCGCCCTCCTTGGGTCGAGGCTGGAACACCTCAGCAGCAGAGTGGCCTCCCTGAAGGGCGAAGAGATGACCGATTCTGGGCCAGCGTCGAAGCCGAGATCGGTCTCGAAAGAGGCCGATCAATGAATAGCTCATCCTTTCTAAGGCAGTCATCCTGCCTTTTTCACCTCTATCACAAAGCCGTCTTCCACTCCCCGCCCTGATTCACTCGCAGAGAGGAGTATTGTTGAGCATAGCTCACGGTCTCAGTCCAGTTCTTATGGAAGGGCGTCCACTGCATTGCAGCCAGAGAGCTTACTCTGAACTCAGAGCTGCGGGGCTCCTCGCTGGGCGGATATCCTCCCCGGGGATAGACCGCTAAGGAACCCAGGTATGGATTCTTGCCCAGATGAATCACATCGGGGCGTGAATAATTCAAATAAGGATAGCTCTGGCTATGGGAAGGAACGGGCATATAGAATATCGGATCTGAGAAATAGGGTAATATCGAGCTGCGGTCGATCGGTCCCACATATCCGCCCTCCAGCCAATCGGCTGATGATGAGCCGACCAGGAGGGAAAGAGCAGCAAGCACCGTTAAAGGAAAAAGAATTCCGCCATTCATAATCATTCTCACCTCTGGCCATTAACGCGCCTATTAGATTTAATCCTATTTCTCCAAAGAATTAAATAGAAGCTCTCATAGGCTCTTTATTCTGCTGATGAGAAAGAGATCGAGAATAACCTGGTGTTGACATGAATCCATCCCCCTCAAATAAAAACAGCAATGATAGCTGTGACGGCGTTTGCAGCTCATGCGCCGAGAAAGAAAAGTGCGATGACCCAAAAGCCCAGCAAAATAAGATCAATGACCGACTGAGCAGGATCGGGTACAAGATCGCGATTGCCAGCGGAAAAGGCGGCGTGGGCAAGAGCACAGTTACTGTGAACCTGGCTGCCGCCCTAAGAAGCCTGGGCTATAAGGTGGGAATCCTTGACGGCGATATCACCGGCCCGGATATACCCAAGCTCCTGGGAATCGAAGACCAGAAGCTAGTGGCCGGCCCGTCAGGCCTTGAGCCTGCGGATGCCGGGGGCATCAAGGCCATCTCCATGGCCCTGCTCCTGAAGAGCCGGGACTCGCCCGTGGTCTGGCGGGGCCCCATGAAGATGGCGGCCTTAAAGCAGTTCATAGAAGAGGTCAACTGGGGAGAGCTGGACTTCCTTTTGGTGGACCTGCCCCCAGGAACCAGCGATGAGCCCATTAGCATTGCCCAGCTCATTCCGGGTCTTGACGGGGCGATCGTCGTCACCACCCCGCAAGAGGTAGCGCTCCTGGATTCTCGCAAAGCAGTCAACATGTTCCTGATGATGAATGTGCCCATGCTGGGCATTGTGGAGAACATGAGCGGATTGATCTGCCCCCACTGCGGCCAGAGAATTGAGGTATTCAAGACGGGTGGAGGGGAAGAGGCAGCCAGGGAGTTGGGTGTGCCATTCCTGGGAGCCATCCCCCTGGACACGGAGATTGGAAGCCTGGGAGATATGGGAAAGACCTTCGCCAACAGCAAGACAGCTGCCGCCAAGGCATTCGAGGAGATCGTAAAGTCTATTCTGGACCGTCTGGAAGCCCAGCAAGCGAAGTGACCACTCCCACCAATAAATTGGCGAGCATCTAGGCTTTCGCCACAGACTGTAGCCCCAGTCTGAGAATGTTTATAGCGGCGTTATGGTCCCTGTCCAGAGTCAGACCACAGAAAGAACATCTGTGGACTCTTTCTGATAGATCTTTTTGAACCACTTGACCGCAACCAGAGCATATTTGAGATGTGCCATTGGGATTCACTAGTTCGACACGTTTACCGGCCCATTCTGCCTTGTAAGACGTGGTAGTTATCAGTTTGTTCCAAGCAGCATCTGTAATATGCTTTGCAAGACAATGATTCTTGACCATGCCCTTGATATTCAAGTCTTCGAAGGCTATCAAGTCATAGGATTTAACCAGAGATATGGAGAGCTTTTGAACAAAATCATCCCTCTTGTTGGTAATTCTTTCATGAACCCTATGAACCACTTTTAAGGCTCTAGCCCTTTCCGGTGTTCCTTTTTCTGCATTTGATAGCTTTCTCTGAGCCTTTGCCAGAGCATTTTCTTCATGAACAAAGAATCTTGGATTATCTACCTGCTCGCCATTGGATAGGGTGATGAAGCTTTTTAAACCCACATCAACGCCTATTGATAATCCCGTCTTAGGAAGAGGTTCATCTGGTTCAACTTCAACCAGGAAGGATACAAACCATTTCCCAGTAGGCATTCTTCTGATATTAAGCCTCTGGATTTCTCCATCTACAGCTCTATGAAGCTTGATCTTGATATGCCTCGACTTCGTCGAGGCTGCCATCGATGCAATCGTGGCATCTCCGATCTTGGATAACCATAGTTTGCCAGGCTTCAGGGAAAAGCCTGATTGAGTATAGGTGAAGCTATCGTACCTGCCATAGCCCTTGAACCTGGGATATCCTGGGTTTTCTCCTGCCTTGACTCTTCGGAAGAAGGCTTGATAGGCCAAATCAACTCTTTTGACGACTTCCTGTAGAACCTGAGAATGGACTTCCTTCAATTCGGGCTTTTCTTCTTTCCATCCTGGCAAAAGCTTCTTGGTATCGTAATAGGAGAGAGATTTGCTTTCTTGCTCGTAAGCGTTCATCCTGATGGCTATTACTTCGTTATAGGTCCATCTGCAAAGCTCCAAGGCGTCATCCATCTTGGTTCTCTGAGATTTTGTAGGATAGATCCTATAGCGAAGCACCTTCAGCAAATCACTTCACCTTTTGCATCTCTACATAGCGTTCTATTACATCTTTGGTCGCATCTCCACAGGTGCCAACATAATAAGACGGATTCCAGAGATGTCCATCCCAAAGCTGATCTCTTAGTTCAGGATGCTTTTCAAAGAGCTTCTTTGCCGTAATGCCTTTGAAGATCTTGGCAATGTTGGCAGGAGCAAATATAGGATGAGCCGTCACAAAGAGGTGAACGTGATCGGGCATAATCTCCTGATTGATCAATGTAATACCCTTCTGCTTTGCTATCAATTCATGCAACCAATGAAGGTCTTCGGCGATTGAGCCAATAAGAACCTTCCTTCGATACTTTGTTGACCATACGAAGTGGTAATACACATTATAGACGCATCCTCTTGCGCGTATCCAATGCCCTTGTTTATTCATACTGAACTATACATATGGTGACCATATACATATATATCTATCGGTAGGCACGGGCTGTATCCCGCCTTTGAAAAAGCGGGGATTAGCCCTGAGTTCGTCCTAAAAAAAAAAGGAGCTCGGATAGAGAGGGGGATGTGTCGGTCCATCCTCTTTTCTGGGGCAGCAACCCTTAATTTTCTTTCTGAGTCACAAGATATTTAATTGATAAAGCTAATTGTTATACTGTCAAAAAGCATAGATAATTTTCCAAGGAGGTTTCGAAAATGGACAAATTTCTGGGCATAGTAGAGGGTGGCAGATTCTCGATTTTGTTGCCCCGCCCTCAATGCTGCACCGTCAGGCTTACACGAATAATGAAGCCGGCATCCATAGCTGAGGAGTTGGTAGCATCACATGAGATAAATCTGGCTGAATACGAAGGCAAAGCCATTATGGTAACCGGTTCTCTCCCTGAGCACAAGGGATGGCTATACGAGGCCTCAGTGATAGACCAGTCCGGCCCTATATTGACCGAGGTCGTTAAAGAGCTGTTCAGATAGAGCCCGCTTATTCTGGGCTCGCAATCGATATTTCCTATCTTTTTTGGCTTGACTGCAAGGCCCATCTCCAGCGCAGATCGACCAAAATCATTAAATATTTAGTCGTATTAGCTCTTAATTAGGCCTCACGCAGGCGGTGTTGTAGCCAGACACAATCGAATAAAAGCCGGCACAATTTCAAATGCTGAAAGGATCATCCTCCCAGGACAAATGTGTCGGCCCACCCTCCTTAACTGCATCCGCCGTCTGGAAAAGAGCATATCAAGGCACGAGCGAAAATGATACGAAGGAGGGCGCATTTCTTGTCATAGGTGATTATATGCCATATGAAAAGAATAACGTAATTTTAATTTGCATGGCAGCGCTTGCCGCATGCCTGCTTCTCAGCACTGCATCTGGACAGGCGGATTTCCTGGAAGGGGGATATGTCGCCAGCGGTGATCGTTCCATGGCCGACCCAGGTATATCCGGCATGCTTCAGTGGTTGGATCGGCCAGTCAATCTGCCATGGTACAGCTCCGATTCCAGCTTTTATAAGCGAGCAGCGCCTGATACCACCTTCTCACCCTATAAGGAGTACTATACAGCCCTTGGCTCGGCCGCGGGGACTGCTGCCGGCAGCGGGATCGTAAGCAATCCAGCAAAATATGATATCGCAGAGAAATCCCCTTCAAGCGTTTACTATGGTAGCGGTGCAGGATTGCCATTCTCTCAGTACTCAGCATCGGTGCAATCGCAGACCAACGACCTATGGATCCAGGGAGAGTCCAACTGGACCCAGTATGTGATATGCCCCACGGGAACCTGGTTGCAGCTGATCGCCCACGCCCCGGCTGCGGGAACCGCAGGCTTCTATGAGATGGTGCAGACGGATACCACCAGCTCGAAGTTCAGCACATATCAATTCGGCCAGGGCTACAACAGCATGAACTTCCAGGCAAATGAGATCGGAAGGCATATGCTCTACTTCATAATAGAAAGCCAGCCAAGCAATGTGCTCATCATAGATGTTCTGGCTCAGGCATAAAGGCAGAGAATAAGGATAAGGCTCTTCGCTGAATTATTGGGTGAGGTCCGGCAGAGAATATAGCCTCTGTTCCTCTGTATCTTTGTGGTTAGGTCAGTGCATCGCGGTTCACCACGGAAGCATAGAGACACAGAGGATTTCCGATTCAAGTCCACCCATACCAAATAGCGAGGAGCCCTTTTTTTATTTGATATCGATTTGCTCATGACCTATCCATTCTCTCTGCCAGCCAGCTCTGGCAAGCGGATTTATATCTTGAGCGGGCATGGTTTTTTCTGATTTGGCAGGCCAGCAGGGATTGCAGATGATGATAGACATTGTATCACCGGGAACATACACCTACGGCTCCCTGGTTTTGGGCGGGGTGCTGAGGGACAGAGGGCATGATATAAAGATCACCAGAAAGCTGGAGTCCCGAGGTGAATCAGTCCTCCTCAGCCTCTTCTCCACCCTTCAGCTCCTCGACCCAAAGATCCGAGATTTTGTGGCTGAAAGAGGGAATGTTTGCGTGGGAGGTCCGGTGAGCCTCTGCCCGGAGATGGTCTTGGGTGAGCTGAATCCCAAAGCGGTGGTCAGCGGTGAGGGTGAGGATATAGTGGCCCCGCTAGTAGAGAACGGGCCGGAGGGGCTGGCAGGCGTAGCCTATCGTCATCAGGGAGAGATCATAAAGTCGCCCCCAGAGCCCGTTAGCTCCTTGGACCATATCCTTCCCCTCATTCCAGATGACCTGGGCCAGCAAAACGTCCGAGGAGCCAACGTCTACATCGAGACCCACCGAGGATGCCTGGGAAGCTGCACCTTCTGCCAGGTCCCTCGCTTCTTCGGCCGGAACATCAGAAGCCGGAGCATCGAGAATATCGTGGATGAGGTGAAGGAGATGAAGCGCCTGGGCGTGAAACGGGTAGCCATAAGCGGGGGCACGGGATCTCTCTTCGGCTATCGCAATAAGATCAATCGAGAGGCTTTTGTGGAGATGATCCGTTCCCTCTCCCAGATCCTGGGCAAGAGGAATTTATCCGTGCCGGACATGAGGGTGGATCTGGTGGACGAGACAGTGCTGGAGGCGGTTCGCGACTATACCATCGGCTGGGTATTCTTCGGCCTGGAGAGCGGGAGCGACAGGATCCTCAGGGCGATGAGAAAAGGGGTCACAGTGGAGGATAACCTCCGGGCAGTGGAGCTTGCCAAGAGCCTGGGAGTGAAGGTAGGAGGCAGCTTCATTGTGGGCTATCCCGGGGAGACCCGGGAGGACTTTGAGGAGACGATGAGCTTCGTAGAGGATTCGATGCTGGATGACGTATTTGTGAGCATAGCCGAGCCGATACCTGCAACCCCCCTGTCTGCGCAGGTCCTGAACATGCCAAAAGATGAGCTGGCACTCTACCAGGAGCATCAGGGAGAGTATCAGGCCCTCCGGCTCTCCGAGGCGGAAGCGCGCTGCTTTGAGCTGATGCTGCAAGGAGAGGGATGCAAGCCTGTTCCCAGAGCGCTGAGCCAGGATCTTTACAATGCCTATCTGGATGAGAGCCGGGGCCAGGGCAGGGACATCAAGAGGGTCATCGACCTCCTGGAAAAATACCGGGATGTACTTCCCCATTAATCTTATTATATATTAAAAGCGTTTTTCGCGTGATAAAAAAAAGAAAAATGGTGCGTAGGTCGATTGACCTACACAGCGGGCATAACCAAGGATCTCTCGCCTGCAGCGCGGAACTCGCGTGCACCGCCCTTGCCGAAGCAATCGCGGATGTTGGTCCAGTCGAAGACCAGACCGGGGTTGGCGAAGGTGACCTTGATCAATGGGTTCACGGCGAAGGCGTCCATGCGGCCGGCATGTGCGGCGCTGGTGATGCCTGCGTACTCGCCCTGGTGGCCCACGTTCATGGCGTAGTTCGGGTAGTTGGCGCCCCTCAGCTCCAATGGGTTGCCCTCGTCTGACTGGTAGGAGAACACATTGGTTGGACCGCACTGATCCTGCAGGTCGTAGCCGAAGAATCCAAGTCTGCCCCAGGCTTCCTTATGCAGGAGCATGGAGAGATACCAGCCGGCCAGGCCGATCTGGGAGTGACCAGTGGCGATGGCGGAGGTGATACCGGAAGCGGCTGCCAGAACGGCTGCCCTCTGGGACCCGCCGAAGTGATCCTCAAGCAGAGTGGGGAAGGCCTCGTACTGCTCAATGCCGTACAGAGTGACCTCAGTGGCCATCTCCTTGGCGACATCCATGGTCGCGGGTGCCTTGGCGAATCCTCCGTATTTATCATTGGCGAAGTCCACGCCGTAGTAGGAGAAGTCATCCAGGACATCGTTGGTGTAGGCAGCAGTGGCGTACTGGGTGAAACCGACACCGCCGGACATGTAGCTTCCCAGCCAGATCTGATCATAGAACATGGAGCCTGCGGCGACCACGTTCAGGGATACATATACTGGATCCTGGGGCTTGACCCTGGAGGTCTGGACCATATCGGACATGAAGCCGAAGGAGATACCGCCGGGGTTGTTGGGTCCGCGAGCGCGCCTTGCGGGCAGCATATCGGACATCTGCAGGACTGCAGCGTGCTTAGCAGCATAGGCCAGGTCGGCCACAGCGGCCTCACCGGCGCACATGTTGTAGGCATCGATGAAGGTCATACACAGCTGCATGGCGCTCCATCTGGATGTGGTGCCGCCGTCGCAGGTCCTGACGACGATTGTCGGGACGTGGATGGCCTGCCAGGTGGTCTTGCCGATAGCGGCCTTGAGGGCCTCAGCCTGATCCTCGGGGAACATCTTGTTGATGTCGATCTTGTACTGGTCATCTATCTCATCGGCCAGAGCATCGTCGCCGGAGAAGACACGAACGTTGCAGTCATCTACCAGGCCGGGGTGGGTCTCCACCATGTGCTCCTGAACCACGGCTGCGCCGGGCATGGCGTGGTTGAGGATCTCCAGGTAGTTGTTGATGGTCTCAGGTGTGACTTCCTTGCCCAACCTCTTCTGCAGCACCTCATGGGCCATGTCCAGGCCGACCACAATGGTCCTCCTGATATCATCCCAGAACTGCTGCATGGCTGGATTGTTAACGAAGTGCAGGTCGTCGCCCTCTACCACATACTCAGTGGAGGAGAGCTTATAGGGCACGAGCTGCCTCTGTCCAAGAGGAATGCCGCCAGCGTGGACATAGGGGTTGTAGCCGGTCATGCCGCGCTTGCCCTCGAGCTTCTTGGCGTACTCCATGAACTCCCGCTTGCGGGCATTCTGTTCAGGGCCTAGCCTCTTGTACTCGACCTTCTGGCTGGCCAGATCGAAATCCTTTCCGAACTTCTTGTTCAGAGCCTTAACGAATAGCTTCTTAGTGTGCTTAACTGCCATTTAAATCACCCCTCTTACTCCGGCCTGTAGCCCCACTTGCTTCTGCGCTCCCACATGTGGTGGGTCATCTCGATGGCCTCGTCGAACTGTCTGGCGCCGACCTTTCCACCCATGGGTACACCATCGAACCTGAAGATGGTGGTTCTCTTCTTGGCCTCGGCCTCGGACATGGGCTTGCCCAGGTTTACCTTCTTGTCCAGAGGGATACCTACCTGGTCCTTGACACCGTAGACGTTTCCATCGCTGCCCAGCTCGGTCCTGGCCAGCATATCGAACTGCATGCCGTTCTCTTCCAGCCTCAGGGAGTGGCCGTGCACAGTGCAGCCCCTCATGGAACAGAGGGCGACATCGGTCATCTCGCTATCGTACTGGGCCTTGGTGTAATCCTCAATATCTCTCTCCCTGGCCTCGATGATCTGCCTGCCGGACAGGGTGCCTGGATCGCAGCCCTTGCAGTTGATTGCTCCCCAATAGGACCTGAAGTAGGGGATAGAGGGGGCGAAGTACATGGAGTCTGTCCACTGAGAGTACCTGACGCGGTCACCTGCGGCAGCACCTGCGGTGGGTGCCACGATCTGCCTTATGGGGCAGTCTGGCTCGCCCATCTCCTTGAGGGGTGGGTGAGTGCTGGAGTAATCTGCGCCGGGGGCTCTATGGCCCATGACGGCTACGACATCCGCCTCAGGGATATCTCTTAGCTTCTCGACATTGCCGGACATGTGCTTTCTTCTGTTGATGCCAACAGAGGTGCTTCCGGGATAAAATTGTGGTGTGTATGCCATAATTATCTCTCCTCATCTTCCATAGTCACTTTAACTTCAGACAGAATGGCCAGCTTTTCCTTCCTGGCCTTGGGATCGATCAGCCCCAGGAGTCTCTTGTCCTCCACATCGCCATATTTGGCATAGTCCGAAAGAGTGGGACTGTTGCGGAAGAACCTGCCGCGTTTGATCTGAAAGGAAAAGGGAAGCGCTCGCTCACACGCTGCCTCGAGGCCGGGCATGTATTTTTCGCTCTCCAGCTCCAGCCTCACCCTTCCAACCTTCACGCCTAACTCGAAAACCTGTCCAGCTACCTCTATCAGCAGATCTTTATGCTCATCGATGGGGGTGCCTTTGCCTGGACCGTAGGGAATTGTCCGGGGCAGGTTGGGACCATGGATCATTATCCTGGTTATCCCCCCATTCTCATAGATCGCGTTCAGCAGCTTCTGAGCCGTAGCAGGCATGAGATATCTCTGTGGTGTTATCTCGACCTGTATCGATTCCGTGCCTGATGGAGTGACCATTATTCCGCCTTATACAGCCTCCGCAACCGATACGATCGGCTCACGGAATTCTTTGATCTCTCCGTATATGGCGCCTACCAGTCCGGATGTCATCTCAGGAGTGAACATCTGGGTGCCGGCATCTAGCGCTACTGCTGCAGCCACGCAGGGTATGGCAAATCCTCTGGAGTGCCTGGTTACCACGTGGTTGCCGTTGAACACACCGGGGCCGCCGCCGCCATAGATGGAGTGGCTGAAGAACGAGAAGCCGACGGCAGTTCCCATTACCCTGCCGAAGTCGCATCCGGGCAAGGCGGTCTCCTTCTCGATGATATCGTTGAAGTAAAGCAGTGTTGAGGACACAGCCTGGGCGCCTCTGAGGGAGCCGCAGTTGACCATGGTGGCTGCCAGAACGCCTGCTGCGGCGTAGGCATTCCACTTGGATACATCGTTGGCCTCATACATGACATAGCCAGAGGGCAGCTTCTTGCCGGCCTTGATGACCTTGTCCTCAATGGCCTTTCCAACAATGCTCTGCACTACAGTGCCGATGGTTCCAGTCTTGCCGTTCGCCTTGACGGTCTCATAGACCATGTTGTTGGCGTTCAGGCCCTGGTATGCCATGCCCAGGAGCTGATGGCGCTCGAATATGCCCATGGCATTGCCCATCTCCATCTCACCGATCTGCTCGTAGATGGATGCAAGAGCGGCTGCGTTCATGGCGTTCCTCTTGGTGATCATTGCCAGGTGGTTGGCCATGACGTTCCTGAGTGCGAATCCCAGACCCTCATCGTTCTGGGGGATATTCAGAACAGAAGCTACATTTCCACCGTTCATGCCCACTGTCTGCGGGTACTCGCCCCAGACGGAGGCGTGGACCATTGGAGCCTCGACGATGCCTACCTTGAACTGCTGGATCAGAGCCTCAACCGTGGCCGATGCGGCGCCGGTCAGTCCCACGACGAACTCAGAGGCAGCGTTGACCCTGGCGGTGGGGACCTGGACGAGCAGCTGCTTGCCGCCGCCGAGGATCTGCACATTAGTATCGTCGCCGGGGGCAACCTGGAGCAGAGTTTTGATCTTCTCAGCCAGGGCACCTGCATTGGCAACAACATCGTAATTGAGCTCCCGTCCCTTGATCTGCCTGCGGCCTCCGGCTACCTTTCCAGTCTTCAAGGCACCTTCGACGCCGGCCAGATTGACGGCTACAGTTCGCTTTGTGAGAGAAATAAGTCTCTGCATGGCCGCGTTCTTGAGAGGGCTGACGGCGCTCAGGTCGACGTCGCTCTTCAAAAGAACTCCGCGGTCGCTATATAGGTCTATCTTATCAGACACGTTCTTTATCCTCCTTTACCTTTTTAGCAGCAAGACCGAAACGAAGGATGATACTGGAGCGATGGCATGACCGCCAAGTCTAAAAGGTATCATACCCAGCATCCTCGCAGTTCGTTACAATCTCCCGCCTTTTTCCCCATTGCATCATTGATACTTAAAGGTTTTGCGTGGTATTATTATTACTTATTATATTATATGAATCTGTGGACTTTGAGTAGATATAAACGAAAATTTTTTTAAATTAATTTTTATTAAAACATATCTCTTTAATTGTGCAATTCTATGCTTCTTGACATGTGGCACCTCCACGGCATTCAGAGGAAACCTTTCCTCTTTTCTTGTATCGCGATTGCTGGTAGTGGTGATCCGATGAAGGAATATTATTTCAGCTATCGATAAATAGATATATGCTTTTAAAATAATTGATCTAAGTTCAATTTCACATAGGTATTCGAATTGATCTTCATGAGAGAGGATAACGCCGGTCAAAAGCGATTTTATTGAGGTATATCGAAATAATAAAAGTTAAAATTTGTAGAATAATCATGTCAGTTGGATCAAAAAACTTCATTATTAAATAATATACAGAATACCAGACTACGAAAATCTCAGATTCAGAATGATAGGAATAATAGCCCACCTGGTGAGAACGATTGACCGATCGGAGCGATTTTTTTACAGAAAAATTTAAATCGATGCCATGTTTTGCCTTTGAGGAATGCATCTCATAATAGCGGAGAAGCACGATGCTGCAAAAAGGATTGCCCAAATCCTATCGGGCAATAAGCCCCGACCTTACCGGATAGGTGGGGTTGAGGCCTTCAAGTTCGATGATAAGGTGGTGATGGGCCTATCCGGCCACATCGTGGGAGTGGACTATCCTCCTGGATACAACAACTGGCAGAAGGTGGATTGCAAAGAACTGATCAGGGCGGAGATAGTCGTCCGTCCCATCAATGACAAGATCGTCAATGCCCTGCGCTCCCTGGGAAAGGAAGCCGATCGCATCACTGTGGCCACGGACTACGATCGGGAGGGAGAGCTCATCGGAGTGGAAGCCCTGAAGATCGCAAAGGAGGCAAACCCTCGCCTTAGGGAGGACCGGGTCCGCTACAGCGCCATCGTCAAGGATGAGATCCTCAAGGCCTTCAAGAACGCCGGCAAGGTGGACTACGACCTGGCAGCCTCTGGAGAGGCCAGACAGATCATAGACCTGGTCTGGGGAGCAGCCTTAACCCGATATATATCTCTCACCTCCGGCCGTCTGGGCAAAGAGTTTCTCTCCGTGGGGAGGGTCCAATCACCCACCCTGGCCCTGATCGTCGATCGAGAGAAGGAGATCCAGTCCTTTGTCCCCAAGCCATACTGGGAGATATATGCTGACCTGGAACGTGATCTGCGCGTCCAGCATGCCCGGGGCCGCATCTGGGAGAAGGATGAGGTTGATTCTATCGTGGCCCGTCTGGGCCCGGTGGGCATCATCCGCTCCATCCAGACAAAGCCGCGCGTCGAGAAGCCCCCAGCACCCTTTGACACCACCAGCTTCATCTCCGCAGCCAGTGGAATCGGCTTTTCAGCGGCCAACGCCATGCGGATAGCCGAATGGCTCTACGTCAACGGATTCATATCCTACCCCAGGACGGACAATACCGTCTATCCCCCATCCATCGACCTGGTCGCCCTCACCCGTCTGTTCCTCAAGGGCGAATTCTCCAAAGAAGCGGAAAAGCTCCTCGGAGGAAAGATGGTGCCCACCCGGGGCAAGAGGTCGACCACAGATCATCCTCCTATCTACCCCACCGCTCCTGTCAATAAGAGCGAGCTGAAGGAGGAGCAGTGGAAGATATATGAGCTGGTGGTGCGCCGCTTCTTCGCCACCTTAGCCGAATCCTGTGTCTGGGATGCCACCAGCCTCAAGGTGGACATCGGCCCCGAGCCCTTCCGGGCAAACGGAGCGCGGCTGGTGGAACCGGGATGGAGGTACTACTATCCCTACAGCAAAGCAGAAGAGCGCATCCTGCCCGCCCTGAAAGAGGGCGAACGCCTCCGGGTCTTGGGCCACAGCGTCGAGGCCAAAGAGACCCAGCCACCGGCCAGATACGGCCAGGGAAAGCTGATCAAGCTGATGGACGAGCTGGGCCTGGGGACCAAGTCCACCCGCCATGATATCATCAGCAAGCTCTATGCCCGCGCTTATGTGCAGGGCAATCCCATGCGGCCCACAAACACCGCTTATGCCGTGGTGGACACCCTGCAGAAGTACGCTCCCACCATCACCAAACCGGAGATGACCCAGACCCTGGAGAAGGACATGACCCAGATCTCCGAGCAGAAGATCAAGGAGGATGAGGTGATAGAGGAGTCAAGGGTCATGCTCACCAGTGTCTTCGACGAGCTGAGCTGCAACCAAGAGGACATAGGCCAGTCGCTCAAGGACGGCCTGAGGACAGACAAGATCGTGGGGACCTGCGAGAAGTGCAATTCCGAGCTGATAATCAGGCGCGGCCACCGGGGATCGCGCTTTATCGGCTGCTCCGGCTATCCGGAATGCAGATTCACCCTCCCGCTCCCCAGGTCGGGGGCAGTAGTGGTAACGGATAAGGTCTGTGAGAAGCACGGCATGTTTCATATCCGCATCATAAACAAGGGCAAGAGGCCCTGGGATCTGGGCTGCCCCCACTGCAACTTCTTGGACTGGCAGGCGAAGAAGGCTCTGGAGTTGGCGGAGGGCAAGGAGAGCGGGGAAGGAAAAGGGGCAAAAGCGCGGCCGGCAAAGAAGACGGTCAGGGGATCAAGGGCCAAAGCTGCCAAGAAGGCCAGCGGGCCATCCAATGCAGATGGCGATGGGCTCGCCAGATTGCCGGGAATTGGCCCCAAGACCCTGGAAAAGCTGGCATCGGCAGGGATCAAGACATCTGGAGAGCTGGCAGGTGCCAATGCCAAGAGCCTCGCCGCCAAGACCGGCCTGTCCGAGAAGAAGATCGCCGCCTGGAAGAGCGCAGCCAAAGCCCTGAGCTGAGACGCGCTATATCCCTCATCACCAATTTTTTCGGCTTTTCAAAGATATGAAATTCAGGAAAGGCCAAGATGGCTATAGTTGCCAGCATGGGCCTGGCCGGATTTGAACCGGCGGCCACTCGGTTATGAGCCGAGCGCTCTAACCGGACTAAGCTACAGGCCCAGAGGAATGCGCCGCCAACAGGGCTCGAACCTGTGACATTCTGGTTGCTGCTCATTCAATTAACAGCCAGACACTCTACCATCTGAGTTATGGCGGCTCGACCACCACCCTGGATGCACAATGATTTAAGCCTTTTGATTAGAGAGGATATCCTATGCGCGTCCTGAAGAAAGATCTGCGTGGCGAGGAGGGCGAGATCGCCCTTCTTCCCGAGTCCCTGGATGACCTGTGGCACCTGCGCCACTTAGTGGAGAGGGGAGACCTGGTATTCGCCCTGAGCCAGAGAAAGGTTCCAGCGATTGCTGACAAGGCCAGGCCGGAGAAGATGGAGAGAAAGACGGTACGCCTGGGCGTCAAGATAGAAGATGTAGAGTTTCACATGTACTCCAACTGGCTGCGGCTGCATGGACGCATAGTATCGGGCATGGATGTGGGATCGTACCACACCCTTAATATCGAGGTGGGAACGGACCTGTCCATACTCAAATATCACTGGAGGCCAGACCTCCTGGCGCGCATAGATGATGCGGTGAAAGAATCGCAACGGCCCAAGGTGGTGCTGGCCCTGGTGGAGGAGGGAGAGGCCACCATAGGCCTTCTCCGCCAGTTCGGGGTGCAGATGGCAGCAGAGATTCGCATGAGCAGCGGCAAAGGGAGCGGCGAGGACACCCGGGCCTCGTTTATGAGAGGGGTGGCCGAGGCCATAGATAACGCCGCCGGAGGGGGAGCAGACGTGATCCTCGCTGGCCCGGGATTTGCCAAGGACGACCTGAAGAAGGTGATAGACTCCTCTTACCCCGACCTGGCGGGGAGGATCGCCATGGACGATGCCTCCTCAATTGGCAGATCGGGCTTCCAGGAGGTGCTCCGCCGGGGAGCGGTGAAAAGCGTCCTTGAGTCCAGCCGCATAGCCAGGGAGGCAAAGCTGATCGAGGAGCTATTCAGGGAGATCGCTACGGGCGGCAAAGCGGCCTACGGCATCGCCGAGGTGCAGAAGGCGATGAATTACGGAGCCATAGAGAGCCTGCTGGTCTTGGACGAATTCGCCCGCCGGGGTGATGTGGACGATATCATGCGACAGGTAGGCAATTCCCGCGGCAAGGTGATCGTATTCAGCTCTGAGTTTGAGCCCGGGGATAGGCTGGCCTCTTTGGGCGGAGTGGCGGCATTGCTCAGGTTCAAGATAGCATGATCAAAGGGGGATGAAATGACCAGATGCTGCAAGTGTCCTATGCCTGCCGTAATCTATCAGAAGTACTCAGGAATGCATCTATGCCAATCTCACTTTGATGATGATGTCCACCGAAAGGTAAGGGAGACAATTCGCCAGACCGGGCTCTTTGCCCACGGCCTGAGACTGGCTCTGGCCATGGATGGAGGAAAGGGCAGCGCAGTTATGGCCAATATCATAAAGGAGCTGTTCGCGAGGCGAAGGGATATCGACCTCGCCCTCCTGATCCTCGATGACCACGGCCCTGGCGCGAAGTCGGCCTGGATCGCCTCCCAGCAGCTAGGGCTGCGCGTGTCCATCAAAGCTCTGCCTGTATCGCTCCTGAATGAGAGGGTGGCGAGCGATCCAGCCCCAGATCCAATCAGCTTTGCTCAAAAGATGAGGATGATGACCGGACTCGCGAGGGAGATGGGAGCGAACGCTATTGCCACCGGCCATGACCTGGACGATATGGCCACGGAGGTATTCATAAGCTATCTGGAGGGGAATATCTGTGGGCTGCAATATGGACGGCAGGAGACGAGGCCGGAGGGATATGAGCAGGGAATGATCCCCACCATCCAGCCATTGCGGCGAATACCCGGCAAGGAGGTCCGGCTCTATGCCCTCCAGCATGGTCTGTGCTTTGCCGAGATGAGATTAGAGGACGAGCTGCATAAAGAGGCAAGGCAAGAGCTCTGCCGCTTTGACTCCCGCCATCCGGGAACGAAGTATTCCCTGTTGCGCAGCCTGGAGAAGCTGGATAAAGAGAGATCGGATCGATCTGGATCCCAGAGGAGCAAAGCCTTTAAGTGATGATGAAAAACAACCGAGAGGTGTGCCTCGGTAGCTCAGCTGGTCCAGAGCGATTGACTTGTAATCAATAGGTCGCGTGTTCGAATCACGCTCGGGGCTTTTCTTTAAAAAATTTAAAGTCGAGCAAATAAGGATTTAATCCTAAAATAATTAAGAAGACAAGGAAAAACAATCAAGTCTGATTTCCCCTCCCCATCCGAGGGGCTCTATCCTTCCCCTGGATAAAATAGATAGGCTTGGCTCAAATTTTGCGAGCCGCCTTTCAATCCAGGGATATGGATATTGGGCAGAAATATCCACTTAAGCCTTCTTCGTCCTTCTCACATCCAGTCTGGTCTTACATCTGGGACAGGCCTTCGGTCGGCTAACCCGCGTCTCCCATGCATAATGGCATTTGGGGCATTTCATTTGTTTCATATTAATACAGTTGTAATAAGAGTATTAATAACTTTCGATAGTATATGATTATCCCTATTATGGCCGCAAGCGCAAAGCCTATAATTGAATAGAGAGGGAAAAGAGAGAATTTCATGCACGAGATTTTGGAGATCCTTTACGAAAACGCCAAGGCAACACCTTCCGAGATCGCAGCGCTGCTGGGCAAATCCGAGGAGGAGGTGGCCCGGGAGATCAAAGAGATGGAGGATGCAGGAATAATAAGGAAATACATCACTCTGATCAACTGGGAGAAGCTCGACCAGAGCGTCGTCTTCGCCGTCCTGGAGCTGAAGGTAGCTCTGCAGAGAAAGACGGGCTACGATGCAGTGGCAGAGAGGATCGCCAGGTTCTCGGAGGTGGAGTCAGTGCGGCTGATCTCCGGAGGCCACGACCTGTCCGTTACCGTGCGAGGCAAATCCATGAAGGATATCGCCTATTTTGTGGCGGAGAAGATCGCCCCCCTGGATGGTGTCCAGTCCACCTGCACCCATTTCATACTCAAGAGCTATAAGGAGCATGGGGCTATCCTCACTGAGCAGCCCAAGCCCGAGAGACTGGTGATAACTCCATGAAGCAGCAGACAAAAAAGCAGCGCCTCAAGAATGTCCTCCCCTGGAATGCAAAAGATCACATCAATCAGTCGGTAAGGGATATGCCTCCCTCCGGGATACGCAAGTTCTTCGACCTGGTGAGCGAGATGAAAGGTGCGATCTCCCTGGGAGTGGGCGAGCCAGACTTCGTCACGCCCTGGCATGTGCGCGAGGCCTGCATCTACTCACTGGAACTGGGAAACACCCATTACACCTCCAATAAAGGCATGCTCGAGTTGAGGGAGGCCATCTGTCAGGAGGTCAGCAGGGATATGGGGATCGACTTCGACTGCAATGAGGAGATCCTCATCACCACTGGAGTGAGCGAGGCGGTGGACCTGGCCTTCCGGGCGACTCTGAACCCCGGCGAGGAAGCGGTGGTTCCCGAGCCCTGTTATGTGGCTTATACTCCGGACATCATCCTGGCCGGTGGAGTGCCAAAGACGGTCCCCACCCGGCTGGAGAATGAGTTTCGAGTCCAGGCGGAGGATGTCGCCAGAAGAGTGACCGAGAAGACCCGCAGCCTTCTCTTGAGCTATCCCAACAACCCCACCGGAGCTATAATGACCCGCTCGGACCTGGAGGACCTGGCTGATGTGGTGGTGGAAAACGACCTGATAGTGATATCCGATGAGGTCTATGCAGAATTAACCTATTCCAAAAGCCATATCAGCTTCGCCCAGCTGGAGGGTATGAAGGAGAGGACCCTCATCTTGAATGGCCTCTCCAAGTCGCATGCCATGACTGGCTGGCGGATAGGCTATGCGATGGGAGACCCGGCGCTGGTCGGTGCGATGACCAAGATCCATCAATACACCATGCTCTGTGCCCCCACCATGGCTCAGGTGGCAGCCCTCGAAGCCATGCAATCGGGCAAGGACGAGATGCTGCACATGAGGCATGAGTATGACCTGCGCAGGCGCCTTTTCGTCTCAGGATTAAACCGCATTGGCCTGGACTGCTTCGAGCCCAAGGGGGCATTTTATGCCTTCCCCTCAGTCCAGAGGTTTGGCCTCTCCTCAGAGGAGTTTGCGGAAAGGCTATTATACGAGCAGAAGGTGGCGGTAGTCCCGGGCAATGTCTTCGGCGAGAGCGGAGAGGGATTTTTGCGCTGCAGCTATGCCACCAGCAGAGAGGAGCTGATAGAGGCGCTGGACCGGATGGAGATATTCATCAAGAGCCTGTGAGAGCAAAGAGGAAAAGAGGAAGAAAAAGACATGCTCAAAGCCACCCTTCGATCGGAGAAGACCGACCGCCTGGCAGGAGGCCTGGCAGCAATAGGACTCAGTCCCAATGCCTGGACCCTAATCTCCCTGGTGCCGGCACTGGCAGGCCTGGTGGCCCTGGTCATGCACCAGCTCGCCCTGGGCCTGGCCATGTTCGCCCTATCTGCCTTCATCGATATCGTGGACGGGACGGTTGCCCGGGTCACCAATCAGGTCAGCGACAAAGGGGCCTATATCGATGGGGTGGTTGACAGGTATGTGGAGCTGATGCTCTACCTGGGACTGCTCATTTATATTGGACGAGGGGAGTTTTTTGGCCTTCCCAATGAGGTCTGGATAGTGCTCCTGATATTTGGCGGGCTCATGACCAGCTTTGTCCGGGCCTATGCCGACCACCGGGGGATTGTGAAAGACCCGGGGGAGCTGAAGAGGATGGGAGGTCTCCTCGAGAGGCTGGAGAGGCTCATGCTGCTCTATTTCGGGATGTTTCTGGGCCTGTTTGACATCCAGTGGCTGATGGCGGTCATAGCTTTGACCGCATTACTGGCCAATGCCACTGCCCTGCAGAGGATCCGGTTTGCCCTGAGAGCAAAATCCTAGCCTCAAAGCCAATGTCTTGAAGACTATCCAATGCGGACTGCTACTGCTCCAGCTCTTCCTGATAATCATCCTTTCCGCCATCCGCGCCGGGCAGATCCAGCTGGTCTTGGCTTTCCTCACCAGCTCGATTCTGGGAAATCTCTTCATGGTGCTGGTCTTTGCCTCCATGGCTCTGGGCAGCCCGATGACCGTGGATCAATCCGCGGGAGCTGATCGCCTCACTGCCGACCCCATTATCTAATATCAGAAGGCTTTAACTTTCCTCGCTCTGTTCTGTCAAAATCGCTATCAAAACTCACAATGATTAAATTATATTTTTCCGCCAGAGCATATTGATAAGCATCATCATAATCGAGTTTGAATCTTCTTGATGCCAGAACAACTCTTTGCATATCTTCTGGGCCGATCCGCATTAGCCGAATACCTCCCACCAAGAGCATATCGTCCACCGCTTTTAGGAAGATATCATGCATGATGCGACGTATCAAAATAACACCAATTGAATCTATTGTGAACTCCGATACGGAGAGCATCTCGGGAGGTGTTTCCAAAAGAAGCCGTTCTACCTCATCCGCTTTCTTTTGGTTAAGTAGCAGTTCCAGTAGAATATTGGTATCCAGCAGGTACATCAATCCCCTCTCCACTCCAGAATCTTGTGCTGGAGATCTACTGATGTGTACTCATCTTTCATATCCTGCAAAGCGCCCCTCCACTCCAGCTTCATCCGACCTTTCCGCTTTGGGCCTCGTTTCTCCATCAGGAACCTTGCGAAATCGACAACCTCTTGATGTAAATCAGGAGGCAGCTCTTTGATTATTTCTTCCAGCTCAGACATAGAGATGACATCCTTTGCTTGAGTATGACATTCACCTCTTTTGAGATTAATATGACGATCATGAAAGAGTCTTTTTGCCCCATCAAAAAAAGAGAATGAAATCCACCAGCCCATTAAGTGGATCTCTTCTACCTTCCTCAAAGCATTGCTTACTTTCTCGCAGCCATCTCCAGCACCTTGACTGCCTGCGCTCCCGCCTCCATGATCTCCAGGTTCTTGGGTATGAGCTTGGGCTTCTTGGCAAAGGTAACGCGGAAGGCGTCCCCATAGGCATCTTTCGGCAGACCCAGTTTTCCGGCCTGCATCAAGGCCCCCAGCATGGCCGTGTTGGCGGCCATACTGGCCCCCTTGTCCGCAGCGATCTCAGTTGCAGGCACGGATATGGCTTTTACTCCTTCCGGAGCCTGAAACTGGCCGGCCAGAGAGTCGTATAAGATCACCCCCCCTTTCTTGACCGTAGGGGCGAACTTTTCCAGAGATGGGCGGTTGAAAGCCACCAGCACATCGGGATGGTCCACCGCCGGCGAGCCGATGGGCACTCCTGAGATGATCACCGAGCAGTTGGATGTCCCGCCCCTCTGCTCGGGCCCGTAATCCGGATACCAGGAGACGAACCGACCGCATCCGAAGGCCGCCTGGGCCAGGGCCAGCCCCATGCTGAGCACCCCCTGCCCGCCGAACCCAGCGATCTTCACCCCTTTGGGCACGAACTCCGGATCATTCTCGAACTGAACGCATACATTATCCTCGCAGCCGAAGATCCTGTCCAGGGACTGCAGGGTGTAGTCGCTGTTCGGCCTGACGATGGGCTCTGCTTCAGCTGACCTGTCACGGAATCTCTTCAAGGGAAACTCCTTTTCCATCTGCTCGTTGATGAACCGGGCGCATCCACGGGCATCCATCCTCAGAATGGTGGGACAGGGGCTGAGGAGCTCCACAAAGGCATAGCCTTTTTTATCGCGCTGAACCTCCAGCGCCCGTCTCACCGCCCTCCTGGCCTTGCGAATGTGCTCGATATCCGAGAGGCTCGCCCTCTCGATGAATACCGGGGCGCTGAGGGTATCCAGTATCTCGCAGATATGAATGGGATAGCCCTGCTCCTGGGGGTCGCGCCCCTGGGGGGTGGTGGATGTGATCTCGCCGATCAGTGTGGTGGGAGCCATCTGGCCGCCGGTCATGCCGTAGACGGTGTTATTGACGAAGAAGACCGCCAGCTTCTCCCCCCGGTTGGCCGCCTGGATGGTCTCGTTCAGGCCGATGGAGGCCAGATCTCCGTCCCCCTGATAGGAGATGACTATGGCATCATCCTCTGCCCGGGAGATGCCTGTGGCTATGGCTGGAGCCCTGCCGTGAGCGGCCTGCACGTGTCCCGAATCCAGATAATAGTAAGCGAATACAGCACACCCCACGGGACTGATCACAACGCACCGGTCCTGAATTCCCAGGTCGGCCATGGCCTCGCCGATCAGCTTATGCAGTATGCCATGCCCGCAGCCCGGACAGTAATGAGTGGCGGTAGGAGCAGACCCACCCTTGCGCGGGAAGACGTCGTACATTCCCGGATGCCCGCCAAACAGCTTCTCTTTTGCCGCCATTTATGCCACCTCCCTGATTTTATCCATGATCTCGTCGATGTTGATCAGATTTCCTCCGTAACGGCAGACAAGCTCCACCGGCCGGCAGCCGCTGGCAAGGCGAATATCATCTCGCATCTGGCCGTTGCTCATCTCCACCGATATGAACTTGCAGCCCCTATCGGCAAGCTTGGCGATCTGCTCCGTGGGGAATGGATAGAGGGTTATGGGCCGGAAGAGCCCCGCCCGGATTCCCTCCTTTCTGGCACTGTCCACCGCCGATCGGGCGATCCGGCTGCTGATGCCGTAGGAGACTAAGACCACATCCGCATCCTCCAGCCGGTATCCATCCCACAAAACCTCGTTCTCCTCCACCTGGCGGTACTTCTCCTGCAAGATCAGGTTATGCTTCTCCAGGTCGCCGAAGTCCAAAGAGATGGATGTAACCAGATTTCCTCTGGTCTCCGCCCTGCCTGCCACCGCCCAGGTGGTATCAATGGTATGCTCTATTGCCTCCTGGGGAAACTGGAGGGGCTCGACCATATGCCCCAGAACTCCGTCCGCCAGGATGATCACCGGATTTCTGTACTTGAAGGCCAGGTCGAAGCCCTTGCGAGTGAAGTCGCACATCTCCTGCACGCTGGCTGGAGCGAGGACAATGTTGTGGTAGCAGCCGTGGCCTCCTCCCTTACAGGCCTGATTGTAGTCGGACTGCTCTGGACCGATGTTGCCCAAGCCCGGCCCCGCCCGGCAGATGTCCACGATAACGCAGGGCAGCTGCGCTCCGGCGATGTATGTTATTCCCTCCTGCTTCAGGCTCATTCCCGGCCCGGAGCTGGCGGCCAGCACCCGGTGGCCGGCAGTCGCAGCCCCATAGACCATGTTGATCGCTGCTTCCTCCGATTCCGCCTGGACGAACTTGCGGCCCACCAGAGGGAAGAATTTGGAGGCCTCCTGCAATATCTCGCTGGCCGGAGTTATGGGATAGCCGAAGAAGCAGTCGCATCCTGCATAGAGCGCTCCCACAATCACTGCACTGTTCCCCGCCATTAATCCAGATGCCATTTTCAGCTCTCCTCCACAGACTTCTCTTTCTGAGGCACATGGACCTCAATTGCCAGCGGCTCAGGACAGGTGTAGTAGCAGGCTGCGCAGCCTATGCATCCGTCTCCTGAGTATAACACATAGTTGTAGCCGCGGACGTTCAGCTCACTGCCCATCTTCAGCACTCCTACCGGACAGGCCTCAACACACCTCTCGCATGCTTTGCATTCCAGGGAATTGATCACCGGATAGGGCTTGTCCTTATCCCGGATCTCCACCCTCCTGATCTTGCCGCTGATGGTCTTTGGAAGCTCATCAACGAACTCGACTATTCGGGGGTACTTGTAGGGCGCCGTCACCTTTTTAACGTGGTCTTGCAGCTCCCGTTTAAGCTCCTCGGAGGGGCTGAATCCACGGGTGAGAACCACCGTAGCCTTGACCACCTGACCGCGGATGGGGTCGGGCACTCCGGTGATTGCCACCTCCAGGACGGCGGTATGGGACATGAGAGCCGACTCGACCTCAAAGGGCCCCACCCGATAGCCGGAGCTCTTGATCATATCGTCCGTCCGGCCGACGAACCAGAAGTAACCATCCTCGTCCCGCCAGGCGGTATCTCCGGTATGATAATAGTCATCGTGCCAGGTGTTCTGGGTCTTGTCCGGGTCCATGTGGTAGTCGGTGAAAAGGCCCACCGGCTTTCCTTTATCCGTCCTGATCACAATCTCCCCTTCCTCGCCCACCTCGCAGATCTTGTCGTTCTTTCCCACCAGAAGGATATCGTATCCTGCTGCGGGCTTTCCCATGGATCCTGGTTTGGCCTCCATCCAGGGATAGTTGGAGATGCAGACCACGGTCTCCGTCTGGCCGTATCCCTCCATCAGCCGCAGGCCGGTGGTCTCAAGGAAGCTCTCATATACCGAAGGGTTGAGGGGCTCGCCTGCTGTGACTGCATACTTGAGGCGGGAGAAGTCATAGCGAGACATATCGCTCTTGATCATGAACCTGAAGATGGTGGGCGGGGCGCAGAAGGTGGTCACGCCGTATTTGCCCATCTCGTCCATCATCCTTCCGGCATCGAAGCGGTCGTAATCATAGACGAAGACGGCCGATCCTGCTATCCATTGGCCGAATATCTTGCCCCAGGCGCATTTGGCCCAGCCGGTATCGGCAACTGTGTAATGCAATCCGTCATCCTCCACGTTCTGCCAGAACTTGGCGGTGAGGATATGTCCCAGGGGATAGGTCTGATCGTGCTTGACCAGCTTCGGATAGCCGGTGGTGCCGGAGGTGAAGTATGCCAGCAGTATATCATCGTTTTTAGTCGCCTGATTTCCTTTAGGCCGAACGAAGGTTTCACTTGCCCGTTCCAGCTCCAGATCGAAGTTGATCCAGCCCTCTCGATTCAGATCCCGGCTTCCCACCAGGGCTTTGACCAGGGGAACGTCTCCCACCTCTCTGTGGGCGGCATCGAACTCTGCAGGAACGTCGTTTTCACCGATGCAGACGATGAGCTTCAGATCTGCTTTTTTGATGCGATAAAGGAAGTCTTTGGCTTTCAGCATATGGGTGGAAGGGATGGAGATTGCGCCGAGCTTGTTCAAGCCCACCATGCACACCCAGAACTCCCAGCGGCTCTTGAGGGTGAGCATTGCTGTATCGCCCTTCTTTATCCCAAAGCCCTGAAAGAGGTTGGCGGCTTTGTCGCTTAATTTCTTCAGCTCTTTGAAGCTGATGGTCTTCGCCTCGCCATGATCGTTACACCAGACGAGTGCACATTTATCAGGACATTCAGCGGCATAAACGTCGACGACGTCATAAGCGAAATTGAAGTTCTCTGGGACGAGGATCTTCAGGTTCTCTCTGAAGTCATCGTATGATTTGAAATCCAATCGCGAGACATACCTAGGCAATAAAGATGTCATTTTTAATCCTCTGTAACGGGTTTACATGACCACGGCCAAAAGCTTCACCGGCTTATCACTTAAAGCTTCCATGACATGGTCATATGTTGAATCAAAGAATATCGAGTCCCCTTCATTGAGAATGACCTCGTTCTCATTGATGGTGATCTTTAGTGTGCCCTCAAGAACATACTCGAACTCCTGGCCTGGGTGGCTGTATAGCGAGTGGACCGGATGTGATTGGCTCTCTTTCTTGGGATCTATGGTGACGATAAAAGGCTCAGCCTTCTTATTGGCGAACTTTCTGGCCAGGCTCTGATAATGATACTGCTTTCTGCGCTCCACCTCCACACCCTCGCCCTTACGGGTTATGGCGAAGATGCTCATCTTGGACTCCTCGCCGGTTAGGAGCAGGCCTGTATCCACGTTCAGCCGTCGCGCAATGCCTATGAGAATGCTGGCCGGGATGTCCAGCATACCGTCCTCATAGCAGTTGTACGTGTCAACTGCCACATTCAGGTGCTCTGCCATCTCTTCGGGCGATACTCGGTTCAGCTCTCTCAGCTCACGAAGTCGCGTTCCTATCTCCTCAAGCGTTTCTTTCATGCACATTCCTCGGCGCATCCCAACTTCATGGTCCAGAGCAGTAGATCCAGGCCACAGGTAATGCAGGGTTGAGACTGCCATACATTTATATTTGAATCTATCTCAGGAAATGGGCTCAATTCGGGCCGATCCATATCGGATGATGAATAAGGATGATATGGTGCCTTAATTATCAATTATGCTCAATTGTGCCTTAAATACATAATAATCACTTAATCATTCACCCAAAATTGATGACTGAGGGAAGCTTGGAGATAAAACGGAAACCTGACTGACCAGGCGATTCTTTGCCAGAGAAAAGGTGTTTTGCCCCGCAAAAACGAATACTATGAGCCATTATGGCCATTATGGGCGATTTTTAATTATTATAGCTGTCGTGAGCGATTGCCAGAGGCTCCTGGCAGCTGCAGATGGCCATATATTCTACCTGTTATGGGCCCAGTATACATATCCTTTCAAGAGGTCCAGTCGTCTTCATCAAGCCAGCTCTCTGATCTTCTCTTTGAACTGACCGTTGCTGCGACCCTCTGCTTGCCGGCATATGCCATAGCGGCAGTTCGAACGCGACTGCTCCCGCGCATGAGTTGATAGGCTATCTCCGGATCGATGTCGTATTTGTCCCGGTAGGCTTGGCGGGAGAGGTGCTCGCCAAAGCCGGAGATGTAGAGGGGCTCGCCTACTATCGGAGTTATCTTCCCCGCAGGCAGGATCCATTCAAAGCCCTCAGGGAGGGTGCATTCCAGCCAATCATCGCCATCGTCTAAAGCTCCATCGGAGATCTCGTTTACCACTCCGCAGTTTTTGCAGATGATCTTTTTCATATTACTCACCTTCAATGAGATTACTCAGTTAATAACAGTATATATAATTTACCTAAGAAAATACTTATTGGGATGAGCCGCTCTATCCAGTGCAATGGCGAACATAAATTATTTATACTCATCAGTAATCAAGTAGAATGATATATCAATCGAGAGACTTCGTAAATTAATGGAATATTCAATCGCAAGAGTTATAAACTTTAGAAAATATCTGATTAAGTATGAAGGACTTTATGGGATCGAGAACCACCTATTACAGTCTGGCTAAAGATAGATTGAAGGGAAAGCATCCCAGAATATACAATCTTATTTTGATACTCACACTGATGTCACTGACTGGCACAGCCGCTTTTCTGATTTCGGATATCTTCTCTTTTGGCATCGATTACGATAATATGAGCATTCAGGGCGGCAAGGGCATCATATTCCCAGCTCTTTGGGGCGACAAAAAAGCAAGCGGTGGCGCTACGGATGATGGAGGACAGGAGAATGCTTTGAGTGCTCTTGATGCCAATGCATCCCCAGATAAGGCGATGAGCAGCCAATCGACCTCGAATTCAACAGGCAAGGATGAAAATGGAAATGCGAGCAGGGAGCTTGATTCGTCCCAAAACAGCTCCGCAACTGGGCAGGCGACAGGCTCCATCGCTTCTGCAAAGAAGACCAGCTCATCAACCAGCAGCAAGAAAAGCCATAGCTCATCAGGCTCTTCAAGCTCATCCCGTTCAAAGTCCTCGTCGGAGAAGGAAGAGAAAGCAGCCGTCCCGGATAATGAGAGCGCAAATGCTACTGCCAAAAATCAGACATCCATAAGTCAATTGCCAGAAAAAAGCTCTGATGAGGGAGCGATAAAGGCGGACGAGGACGAAAAGGCCGGAAAGCAGGCAAATGAAGAGACGCCGGCAGAGATTGAAACATCTGCGGAGGCTAAAGCAACGGCCAAAGCGGAGACACCGGCCAAGCCAGAGACGACAGAGACCGGGACAACGGTCAAAGCAGACACACCAAACGATATCGATGCCCGGGTTATGGCCGCTGGGGAGGCAAGCTCGACACCTGCAAAGGCAAATGAGATGCAGGAGAGCCAATCTGAGAAGAGAGATGAACTGGCAAAGGAACGGGCAGAGCATAATGAAAAAGTGGCAAATGAAAAGGCTCTGTCATCGAGCCAATCTGCAGAAAAGGCGAGCTTGACAGCGTCGCAAAGAAGCACAGAGCGGCAGGAGAGCCAATCTGTGAAGAAGGATGAACTGGCAAAGGAACGGGCAGAGCATAATGAAAAAGTGGCAAATGAAAAAGCTCTGTCATCGAGCCAATCTGCAGAAAAGGCGAGCTTGACAGCATCGCAAAGAAGCACAGAGCGGCAGGAGAGCCAATCTGTGAAGAAGGACGAACTGGCCGAGGAACGGGCAGAACGCAATGATGAAGCGATGAGTGCAAAGGCTGTTGCAGCACCATCCAATTCAGAGAAAAGCAATAATGCGGCTGCGATCTTATCCATACAAGCATCAGATCCTCAGAAAGAAGTTGGAAGCAATGACCAGTGCTCCGCGTCTGCACAATCCTCTTCCCCTGCACAAGAGGAAAGGGATTCTGCATCCCTGTCTAAAGCCTCTGCCACCAGCTCCCGCGATCAGGCGCAAAAAGAGAGGACAGAGGCAATCGAGAATAGCAGGGAATTGAAAAGCAGCCGATCAGAGCAGTCCGAAAAAATTGCGGGCATGAGAGCCGATCGCAATGTTGCAGCTGCTGACTCGAAGGCCTCAGCCGCAGATCTTCGGTCCCAGGCCGAGTCTGAGCGGACGAAAGCAAAAGAAATGGCCAAGGAGACGGCTCTCTCCAAGGCCGATGCAAAGAGCAGAGAGCTCGAGGAGCGCAGATCCAGATCTGCCGCCTGATATTACTAGTGCGATCTCGGACTGAACTCTTTCAGTTGCTTTTTTTCAAGCTTCTCGCTTTGATATTCTCATTATGCATCCCTCGTCGGTGTGCTCGACCTCGAGCCCCATCTTCAGCTCAGAGAACACCTTCTGCCAGTGGGATTCAATGCAGGTCTTGCAGTGCTCCTTGGCAATCAGGCTCGCCCCCACCCGTGCAAAAGACTTGGCTCCCTCCATCTGGCCGCAGCGGAGTCGTCTGATCTCCACGAAGCCGTCCCCTTCTGCCACCTCCACCTGGCTTCCAAAAAGGTTCTTGTCATTGGTGGCTATGGCCATGGCAACGCTCTCCGGCTCATCCAAGCCCAGCTGTTTGAAGGTGGCCGCAACCTGGCGGGCTCCGATATCCTGAAACTCCCTCAGGCCCTTCTTGCCAAGCTTCCGGGCCACATAGCCGCTGCTGCCGTAAAAGCTTCCCATCCACATGGCCACCACTCGCTGCTGGATCTGGTCCAGAGGGATATCCGGAACTTCTGTCATATCAGTTCAAGTGCGATCCAGACTATTATAATACTTCCGCGTCCGAACTGAGCTGAATGGAAGGCAAAGGGAGCGCGGCATGAGGAGCAATGTAGAGCTGCTAAGTTGTTGACGCAAAATAAAATAGACAACTTTATATTGTAGAACATCGTTTATATATTATGGACAACGAAGCAGACTATGGACCATTCTTAAAAGCCTTATCCGGTGCAGATCCTATCCAGGCAAGG
>Ga0209719_1001243_pt1 | contig 32020 bp, 31 predicted proteins | sample AD_JPNAS2_MetaG_FD_184421 | JGI IMG/M metagenome (GOLD analysis project Ga0209719, IMG submission 184421) | Active sludge microbial communities of municipal wastewater-treating anaerobic digesters from Japan - AD_JPNAS2_MetaG (SPAdes) (version 2) | ecosystem: Engineered > Bioreactor > Anaerobic...
CAGATGTTGAAACGAGGCTGACGAAGGCCGGATACATCCCTTCGCGGGAAATCGCCACGGTTATATTTCTTGCGCAGGCAACGCAGAAGCCTGTATTGATCGAAGGGCCGGCGGGTGTCGGCAAGACGGAGCTGGCCAAGGCGGTTGCCCGCAGTCTGGGTCGGGAGCTGATCCGTCTGCAATGCTATGAAGGTCTGGACGAGGCCAAGGCACTTTATGAATGGGAGTATGCCAAGCAGCTGCTCTACACCCAGATGGTCAAGGACAAAATCAACGATATCATCGGAACTACGGCAACCCTGACCGAGGCGGTGGATCACATTGCGGCGCAGGAAGACGCGTTTTTTTCCGATCGGTTTATCCAGCCCCGCCCGCTTCTGCAGGCCATCAGTTCCGACCTTCCGGTGGTGCTGCTGCTGGACGAAGTCGATAAATCCGATCCGGAATTTGAAGCCTTTCTGCTGGAGCTGCTTTCCGACTTTCAGGTTTCCATTCCCGAACTGGGAACGCGCAAAGCTATCCGGATTCCCTTCGTCCTTTTGACCTCCAACAATTACCGGGATATGAGCGATGCCCTGAAACGACGCTGTGTTCATCTGTATATTGATTACCCGGAGCGGGACACGGAAATTGCCATTGTCCGTCTGAAAATCCCGGACATTGAAGAAAAACTCTGTTCCACGCTCGTGGACGCCATTCGCAAAATCCGCACGCTTGATCTGAAAAAAAGCCCCAGCATTTCGGAGACCCTCGACTGGGCGCAATCCCTTTTGGCCCTGCAGATCCATGAATTGAGTCCCGAAGTGGTCTCCGAAACACTCAACGTCATCTGCAAATACCAGTCGGACATGGAAAAAGTCCGCAAAAATTTAGATCGGGTGGTGATCTGAAGGACCCGGACCGGCTGGCGTCCCTCATCCCGCGAAAATTCTGTCGTGGTGTCTTATGGTCAACCTTATTTCGCAATTTGTTTCCTGCTGCCGGGCGGCAGGTCTTCGGGTTTCCACCTCGGAGGTGCTTGACAGTCTACGACAGCTGCAGCTGATCGATCCGACGGACGAGATGCAATTCCGGTCGCTGCTTCGCGCCAATTTCGCCAAAAGCATTCGAGATCTTCAGCATTTTGACCGCCTCTATCACCTGTTCTTTCACGAAATGCGCGTCGATACGGGCGATATGCGCCGGGCCGCAGATCAGACACAGCAGATCCGGAAAGCGGCGGACATCTTAAGAGAACAGCCACACGACAACCTCGTTTACGAAGCAGTGGTGGACTTCCTGGGCGGTAATCCCATGAAGCTGCTTGCAGAAATGCGCCGTATTCACATGGAATCAGACGACCAGACAGCACCCACCCGTTTTAATTTCGGCCCGCTGGCCAGCCGGTTCAATGTCCTTAAGCAGATCAACACGGCAGCAACGGCGGCCTCCCTGCTCATAGAAGAAAACTACCTGAAAATGGATCCCGCGGCCCTGCAGAATCTGTCCTCTCATTTCCAGGAACGGCTGGATGCCGCCCGTTCCATCCTGATGTACGAGCCCCGGCCCGGAGATACCGGTACACGGAAGGTAAAAACCTACGAGCAGCGGCTAAAGGATCTGGGAGAAAAAGCATTCTCGTCCTTCACCCGCCGGGAAGTCGAGGAAATGCGGGAAGCCATCGACAAGCTGGTCCGCAAGCTGAAAAACATTGTCAGCCGCCGCTATGCCGTGCGGGACCGGGGAAATCTGGATGTCAAAAAAACCCTCCGGGCTTCCGCCAAATACAATGGCGTGCCCCTGGATATCAAATACCATCGGAAAACCATGCGAAAAAGCCGGATCGTGACGCTGTGCGACGTCTCCGGCTCCGTCTGGGCCGCGGCCCGCTTTATGCTCAATCTTCTCTATTCCCTCCAGGATTGCTTCGACCGGGTCAACAGTTTTGTCTTCATTGACCAGCTGACAGATGTCACCGCTGTTTTCGACGAACACGAAATTGACGAGGCCGTCCGTATTGTCATGGGGGAAGCGGACGTTCATTATGAAGCGCCGACGGATTATGGGGAGACCTTTCGCCATTTTAAAAGAAACTACATGGAACTGCTAACCAAGAAAACAACCCTCATCATCGTCGGAGACGGCCGCTCCAACTACATGAACCCTGAAGATGCGATCCTGGGCGAGATGCGCGATCGATGCCGGCGGGTCATCTGGCTCAACCCGGAACCGGAGAACCTGTGGGGCACGGGCGACAGTGAAATCAAGACCTACACCCATCATTGCCACGAAGTCCGCCCCTGCCGGAACGTCAACCAGCTGGTCACCTTTATTGAGGAGCTGGTCTTGTAGCCAAACGATCAGAAACCGTTTAAGGACAACACGAAGCCATATGAAAAAGACAGAAACAGAAAACTTTAAAACCTCAAAAAACCCGGCGGGAGCATTTGCCTCCCAATACGTCGCAAGCCGTCTGGATCTGCAGACGGGACAGGAATTTCCCATGGACATCTGGCAGAAGATGGGCAAGGCCGGCCTTTTTAAAATCGGTATCGACCGGATGTACGGAGGCGATGGCGGCGGATATATCGATCTTTTGAAAGCGGGAGAGTCGTTCGTGAGAAACGGCTACAATCTCGGTCTGGCCTTATCCTGGCTCTACCAGCAAATCATTGCCCATTACATCCTCCGGATTTTCGGAACGCGCGAGCAGCAAAGTCAGTATCTGCTTGCCGCGGCAGCGGGGAAAATCACTCTGTCTTTCGCCGTGTCCGAACCTGGCCGGGGAGCCCACCCAAAGCAGCTGGCGACAACGGCCAGAAAGCAGGGCAGCGTTTATATCTTAAACGGAGAGAAAACCTATCTCACCAATGGCCCCATCGCAGGAGTCTTTATTGTCGTTGCCATAACCGACGACACAACGCCGCAGAAGGGTTTTACAGCCTTTATCGTGCCTCGCACAACAGAAGGCGTCACGGTCACACAGGCAATGGCATTGAATTTTCTAAAACCATCCCCGCACGGTGGTCTTAAGCTGGAAAACTGCCGGATCGGACGGAAGTCTGTTTTAGGAAAGGAAGGAAAAGCGTGGCAGGACATGGTCGTCCCCATGGGGGAGATAGAAGATGTTGTCATGATGGGCCCTGCGCTGGGAGGCGCAGCCGCGTTGCTGTCTCTCCTGGTCTCCGCTATCCGTGAGCGTCCGTCTGAAACAGACATCACGCTGCAAGGTGAGTTGGGAGCCCTGCATGCGATTTTACAGACCATGCGGATCATTGCCTACGAGGCGGCAGGCAGGCTGGACCGGAACAACGCTTCACCGGTGCCGCTGATGATCACTTTTGCGAGAACCGCAACCGAATTTCACGAACGCATTACGCAGATAGCCGAACGCCGGGGAATTACCGGATCCTTCGAATATACTTATCTTCACAGGGATTTGGAATCCATGCTGGCGCTGAAGAAAGGCCTGATGCAGATCCGGCAGAAAAAAATCGGCAGCGCGCTTTTGAAAACATAAAACCGGTGTGTCTATTTCCCCAAGGTGTATTGATTCATCACTTTCAGATTTGTGATCATGAACTGCCTCACCATTTCCGCAGTCTCTTCCACCGATAAGTCCTTAAAAGCTGCATAAGGAATTTCTTTAAATATTTTTATGTAAAGTTTTTGCACACCGGTAAAATTGATGGTGTATTTGGGCAGCGCTTTGCTCGTTCCGCTGATCACAATGGGTAGAATGGGCACTTTCTTTTTATGCGCCAGCTGGAAGGCACCGAGTTTGAAGGCCTTGATCTCACCATCCGGAGAACGGGTCCCTTCCGGAAACATAAAAATGGTGCTCCCCTCATCCAGATGCACTTCACATTCCTTCAGCATCTGAGCAATGCTCTCCCTGTCGCCGCGCTTCAGTTTGACATAACGATTCAGAACCATGTTCCAGCCGATCAGCGGGAAACGGAACATTTCGATTTTGGAGACCCATTTGAAATGAAAAAACAAACGAAAGGCAATCAGGATATCCAGCTGCGACTGATGATTCGAAACCACCATATACGCAACATCTTTACGGACATTTTCACGTCCTTCGATTCGCACCTTCCAGGCGGGCAGCATCCAAGAATAAAGAGAAGCCCAAAAGCAGGTAAACAGGTGGAGGAACCTCAGGCGGCGGTCAAAAGGATAGGTCACCAGACGGATCGTCAGGGCGATTAAATAAAGGGGGATCGAAGTTAAAACCACAACGATAAAAAAGGTGTATGTAACCAAACGACCTATCATATCAAATCCGTCTATCCATCCTTTTCATGGTAAGAATGATCTAAAAAACCGGGCGAAGTATAAAAAAAAGCTATTTGTGTGTCAATAATAAACATAAACATCATAAACATAAATACATCCTCGTAAAAAATCAATTTCCCAATAAATATACAACGGTTGCTGTATACAGCAAAACCTTCGGATTTTTTGATGATGAATATGCTTGACACCGGCCGGTGATCGAAATATAAATCTACCATCTGCTGCACCAGTTAGTATCGAAGAAGACAGAACGGCGTCGTGTTCAACCACATGACGGGATAATCCCCTGTTCGCCTGGAGCGGAAGTTCTGATCGCATCATTTTGCACCACCAATAGATTGAACGGCATAAGGCCAAACGCATGAGTATTCTATTTGAAGCAGCAAAAATAAAAAATTTAACCATGCGCAACCGGTTTGTCCGGTCCGCCACCTATGACGGCATGTCCGATCTCAGCGGCCAGGTTACCGAAAGCCAGCTGAAACTGATTTCCGACCTTGCCGAAGGAGGCGTCGGATTGATTATTTCCGGAATCATGTACGTTCATCCATCCGGTCAGATCTCATCTTTCATGAATTCAATTGCCGAGGACAAGCTGGTTCAGGGTCTGCGGAACCTTACCGCGAAAGCCCATGAGCACGGAGCAAAAATGGCCGCTCAACTTTATCACGGCGGCCGTGAAGCCCGCTTTGTCAAAACCAGAAAGCAGCTTCCCGTTGCGCCATCCGTCATTGAAGATGATCCTTACTACCGGGGAAGCTATCGTGAAATAACCGAAGAAGAGATCGGGGAAATTCTTGATGCGTTTGGCCAGGCGGCCCGCAGAGCCCGGGAAGCCGGTTTTGACGCTGTTCAGGTTCACGGGGCCCATGGGTATCTGTTCAGCCAATTTCTTTCACCCTTTACAAACCAAAGGACCGACCGGTGGGGCGGCATCCTCTCGAACCGGCTGCGCCTTCATCGGGAAACGTACCGGAAAATCCGAAACGCGGTTGGAGAAGATTACCCTGTTTTAATCAAGCTGGGGGTTGAAGACGGATTTACGGGGGGACTGACCCTGGCCGAAGGAACGCAGGCATGCCGACTGTTGGCTGAAACCGGCTATGACGCAATTGAAGTCAGCTCCGGCGTGCGCGGTGAAAAATATGAGGGAACGGAGTATAAAACAAAAATCAACAAACCGTCACAGGAAGGTTATTTTCGCATCCCGGCACGGGAAATTAAAAAAAATGCCAAAGTCCCGGTGATTGCCGTGGGCGGCCTGAAGACCATCTCCATGATGGAGGACATGATCCTGAACCGGGAAGCCGACTTTATTTCGCTGTGTCGTCCGTTGATTACGGAACCGGGGTTAATTCGAATATGGGAGCGGGATCCGAAGAAAACACCGCGCTGTGTTCACTGCAATCAATGCCTCGAAGAGCTGCATCACGGATTCCCGCTGCACTGCGTCACCTTTAGGGGGAAAAGGCTGTAGGCTGTTAGACTGTAGAATATAGGCTGTTAGACTGTTAGGGAAAACATAAAAATACTGAAAGGAGAAAAGAAGATGGAATACAAAAACATTATGGTATCAACGAAAGACTTTGTGACGACGATTGTTTTGAATCGTCCGCCGATGAACTCCGTGAACCTGGGAATCCGGGAGGAGCTTTTCAACGCGGTAAACGAAATTGAAACAAGCCGGGAAACCCGCGCAGTCATCATCACGGGAGCAGGCGAAAAGGGTTTTTCCGCGGGCATGGATGTATCCGATATCGCCAACATCACCAAGGGACCGGATGGAAACCAGATCATGAACGCAATCGCGAACTCGACAAAGCCATTCATCGCGGCCATCAACGGCCACGCGCTCGGCGGCGGCTGCGAAACAGCTTTGGCCTGCCATTTCCGGCTAATGACAGATAACCCCAAAGCGATGATCGGCCTACCCGAAATCAATCTGGGAATCACCCCCGGTTGGGGTGGTATTCACCGGATGCCACGGGTTGTAGGAAAATCCAGGGCGCTGGATATTATTCTTTTCAGCAAGAGACTATCCGCACAGGAGGCACTGGCAGTCGGTCTTGTGGATAAAGTTGTCCCGGCGGCTGATTTGATGAAAGAAGCGGAAGCTTTCGCAACGGCTCTTGCCAAACGTCCACCCCTGGCCGTTGCCGCGGTGCTCAGCGGAATGAATACGGGGCTGGAAAAAGGAATTGAAGAGGGGCTGCGGAAAGACAGTGAATGGGCCCCAAAAATTATTTCCAGCAAAGATGCCATGGAAGGAATGACGGCTTTCCTGGAAAAGCGCGAACCGCTCTTTAAAGGGGAGTAAAATAATCTGTCCGTTCCATTATGAAAAGGCAGCGCCGGTTCCGGCTGCTGCCTTTTTTGATTGGCTGCTGTCATTTTTTATTGATCCACTTAATTTGAAACTCGATTTCTTCATTTTTTCCTTCACGCTCATGCTCGACGTTAAAGAAAGCGGAAGACGGCACGGAGATTCTCTCCCCGGCAATCATGATTGCAAACCGCCTGCCGTTCTCCAGCGCGTCTGCCAGACGGCGAAGCTTGGCAACAAATTCAGCAGTCGGGTATGTTTTTTCCAGATCTCTTGTTTTCTTTTTCATAAATACCTCCTTTTGCTTCTGTAATATCCTCAAAAAATTTGATGTGTCAAGGGCCAGACCACCCTCATATTGAACCGGAAAGGATAGCCGGGTAAATTTTTTCCGGATATTTTAAAAAACCAGCCAACCATAACTATTCGAAATATCTTCAAATATAAAAGTATAGCCAAGAAAAGGGAATATTTTATGGATTTTGCCGAAAAAAATTGCTAAAAGGTTTCTTCAGAAGTTCCGCAGTTTTTCGTTTTTTTATTGTCATAAAAAAATTCAATACAGGAGGAATAATCAGAGAGATTTAATTACACAAAGGACAAGCGGTACATTGTTTGCTTCATTCATATCGTCTTAACCAAACTTAGGAGGGAAGTTAAAATGGCTGAAGGAGTATACGCATCAAAACCGTGGTTGAAGTCTTACGACAAAGGTGTTCCTGAGAAAATCCAATACGAGGAAATTTGCATGCCGGACATTCTGGACAGGTCGGCTGCAAAATACCCTGACCGCATGGCGCTGAATTTCCAGGGCTACACCTTGACCTACAAAGAATTGAAAGACATGGTGGACCGCTTTGCAACCTACCTTGCCGGCGCAGGCATCAAAAAAGGAGATGCGGTTGCCATTATTCTACCGAACCTCATTCCCTGTGTGGCAGCCTATTACGCGATTCATAGGCTGGGCGCCATCGTGGTGTTAAATAACCCGCTTTATTCCGACCGCGAACTCGAACATCAGCTCAACGATTCCGGATCAAAACTCATTGTTACTGTCGACCTTCTGGCCAACCGGATGATCGACTTAAGACCCAAGACACAGGTGAAGCAGATCATTCTCACGTCCATCGGAGACTATCTGCCATTTCCCGTCAATCTTCTTTTCCCGCTCGTCGGCAAAAAGAAAGGTCTGCTGCCGTCAAAGCCCATGAAACCGGCGAACGACGTTTTTAAATGGAAGGACTGCATTGCCAAATCAAAACCCAATCCACCCAAGGCAAAACTGACCTTTGACGACGTGGCCATGTACCAGTACACCGGTGGGACTACAGGCGTTTCCAAGGGAGTTATTCTGACTCACGGCAACATCAGCAAGCAGGTACAGCAGATCAGCTCCTGGTTTCCGAAGTTTCACGGTTCCTACAACATCAATCTGGGCGCCCTGCCTTTCTTCCATGTGTTCGGCATGTCCTGCGCGATGAACTTTTCTGTTTATCAGGCCTGGGGAGATCTCCTGATCCCCAAACCCCAACCGGAACCCCTTTTGGACGCTATCAGAAAATTCAAACCAAATTTTGGAGCGCTGGTTCCGACCATGTTTATCGGCATGCTGAACCATCCGAACATGAAAAACACGGATATGACTTGCTTCAAGGGTTTTTTCTCCGGCAGCGCCCCCCTGCCCGTGGAAGTGATCCATGATTTCGAAAAAACGGCAGGATCGGTCATCTGCGAAGGATTCGGTATGACGGAAACCACTCCCGTAACCCATACCAATCCCTTCGAAGGCGTCCGTAAAATCGGTAGCATCGGTCTGCCCGTTTCAGATACCGAGTGCCGGATTGTCGATCTGGATAAGGGTGAAGTAGATATGCCCATCGGAGAACCGGGCGAGCTGATTATCCGGGGTCCACAGGTCACCAAGGGCTACCTGAACAAACCTGAAGAAACAGCCGGTCTTCTGCGCGACGGCTGGTGCTATACGGGCGACATTGCCACAATGGATCAGGATGGATATTTCTACATTGTCGACCGGAAGAAAGATATGATCATTACAGGCGGCTATAATGTTTATCCGCGGGATGTCGATGAAGTTTACTACGAGCATCCCAAAGTCATGGAAGCCTGCTGTATCGGCATCCCTGATGCAAAGCGCGGCGAAAATATCAAACTGTTTGTTGTTCTGAAAGAAGGCGAAACCGCAACGGCCGAAGAACTCATTGAATACGGCAAAACAAAACTGGCCACCTACAAACTTCCGTCGGAAATTGAATTCCGTAAGGAATTGCCAAAATCAACGGTCGGCAAGATTCTGCGCAAGGAACTGCGGTCGGAAGAACTCGCTAAAAGAAAGAAATAGAACCTGACAGATGCGTAAAAAAGGCCGGTGTTCCCGCTGATACGGACACCGGCCTTTGTATTACAAATATGCAGGAAACATCAAATAGCGGGAAGACTTCAGGTTTTCTATTTTACGGAAACCACCGGACAGGGCGATTCCAGGATGATATACTGTGCGTTTGATCCGAAAAAGAGCTTTCCAACTTTGGATTTCTTCTCAATGCCAATAATAATTTCATCCATTTTATGGTCTTTCGCAAAGTCCACAATATCTTCGCCAGGTGTCAGCCCGCGGACCAGAACATGCGTTTCACAGGCAATGCCCTCGGTCTTCATGGTTTCTTTGACGTAATCCAGCTGTTTTTCTATTTTATCCAGATCCGGCCGTTCTTTTTCGGACACACGTTCCATGGAGCTCGCAACATACAAGGTAGCATTAAATGCTTTAGCGTGCTTCCGGGCCACTTCTAGAACCGCTTTGTCAACATCCAGTCCACCGACATACGCAACTAATATTTTCATCATTTTCTCCTGCCTTCAAACATTGAAGTTGATAAAATGCAAAAATCCATAAACGGCTTCCTTTTTATTATAAAAAAACCCTCCTTTGATGTCAATTGGTTTATCATCAACAAATTACCTCTTGAGACATTTATCGAATTATCTTGACACGCATTCATCGGGATCCTATAGTTTTTTATATAAAAATAGAATTTTACAGTGTTTCCCGAAAGGAATGTAGACGGATGAACATTGTTGTCTTAAACGGAAGCCCCAAGGGTGATCTCAGCATTACTCTCCAGTATATCCGCTACGCGGCAAAAAAATATCCAAATTCTTCCTTTCAATATTTTCCGGTGGCCCAGAACATCAAGAAACTTGAAAAAAACGAGGCGGCCTTTCGGGAAATAACAGACGCCGTGAAAAAAGCGGATGCCGTGATCTGGTCATTCCCTCTTTACTTTTTGTTGGTCTGTTCCCAGTACAAGCGTTTTATCGAACTCATCTTTGAAAGAAAACAGGAAGATGCATTTATTGGGAAATATGCCGTCTCTGTCTCCACATCCGTTCATTTTTTTGATCACACTGCGCATAACTATATTCACGGCATCTGTGATGATCTGCAAATGCATTATGCGGGCGGATATTCGGCAGCCATGTATGACTTGATGAAAAAACCGGAAAGAGCCCGCTGGCTGGCTTTTACCGAAAATTTCCTTGATGCAGTATCCCGTCGCATTACCACGCCGCTCGTCTATCCACCAATTCCCGTAAACAGTTTCATTTATCAACCGGGTCATCCCCATAGCACAGTGGACACCACGGGCAGGCGGATTCTGATCATGAAAGACGGACAGCCTCCTACCGGCAATATCGACGCCATGGTGCAGTTTTTTGCCGGGAACTTCCGTGAAAACGTCGAGATCGTTAACCTGATGGATATCGACATCAAGGGAGGATGCCTCGGATGCTGCAAGTGCGGCATTAATAATATCTGTGATTATCAGGGCAAAGACGGGTATATTGATTTCTTCAATACAAAAGTCAAGCAGGCGGACATTGTTGTGTTCGCTGGCGCCATTCATGACCGTTACCTCTCCGCCCGGTGGAAAATGTTTTTCGACCGGTCTTTCTTCAATACACACATGCCTGCATTTAATGGAAAGCAGATTGCGTTTCTGATTTCAGGACCATTGAGTCAAAACGACAATCTTCGCCAGATCCTCACATCCTATGGAGAATTTCAGGAAGCCAATCTTGCGGGTATCATCACCGACGAAGCGGGCGAGAACCAACAGATTGATCTGCTGCTGTCTGAATTGGCAGGATCACTGGTGCGTCTGGCCGGCATGGGCTTTGTTATGCCCATAACCTTTAACGGTGTTGGCGGAAGAAAAATTTTTCGTGATGAAGTTTATGGTCCCCTGCGTTTTGTTTTTCAGGCGGATCACCATTATTATAAAAGCCACGGCTTTTACGACTTCCCCCAGAAAAACTTCAAAGTAAGACGTCTAAATCTGATCATGACACTGCTCACGAAGATTCCTCCCTTCCGCAGAAAATTTTTAAAGATTCTCAAGGAGCAGATGGTAAAACCCGTCAAATATGTCGCGGAAAACAGATAATCTTGCCAATTGAAACCATGAGTTCGTCTGGTTGAATTGCGGTACAGGCGCATAGGCTTCAAAGAATTCATAAAAAAATCACAGTATCTGAATATCATAAAAGGGTAACGAAAAAGATATGAGCCGACCTGTAAAAATGGTTTTCCTGGACGCCGCTACCGTGGGCAACGTGAGCAATATGGCGGAAATCTCATCCCTCGGAGATTATGTAAGCTATGAATCAACCGACCCGGCCCTCCGGGTCGAGCGCATTAGAAGACATAACGTGGTCATCACCAATAAGGCCGTTATCGACCACGATATAATGGAAGCCTGTCCGGAGCTGGAATTGATCTGTGTAACCGCAACCGGCATGAACAATGTCGATCTGGACTGCGCTGCCCAAAAAGGGATCACCGTAAAAAATGTCGCGGGCTATTCCACTGAATCCGTTGTGCAATGCACTTTTGCCATGCTGTTCTACTTGTTGCATTCCAGCCGCTATTATGATGATTTCGTCAAGTCGGGGCAATATTCGGCAAGCCATATGTTCACGCATATTTCCCGCGAATTTTGGGAGCTCAATGACAAGAACTTCGGCATTATCGGTATGGGCACGATCGGCAGGCGGGTGGCCGATGTCGCTTCAGCCTTTGGCGTAAAGGTTTTCTATTACTCAACATCAGGGAATAATCTGAAGGGGAAGGGTTACCAGCATCTTCCCCTGGAAGAATTACTGTGCAGGGCTGATGTTGTATCCATTCACTGCCCCCTGAACAACAGGACAAGAAATCTTCTCACCGAAGAAAAACTGCGGCTTATGAAACCCTCTGCCTATCTTCTGAACATGGGAAGAGGCGGCATTGTGGAAGAATCGGCCCTGGCACGGGCAATTGACGAAAGCTGGATTGCAGGAGCGGGGCTGGACGTTCTTACTTCCGAACCCATTGCACACAATAGCCCCCTTTTAAAAGTTCGCCGAAAGGAAAGATTATTTATTACTCCCCATATTGCCTGGGCCAGTAAAGAAGCCCGACACCGTCTGATCACCCGCACGGCGGAAAATATCAAAAATTATTTTCATCTGTAAAAACAGGCAGACCGGCCAAAACATTCCGAAAAACATCTTTGCCGGCATTATCCGATGCTCTGACGAGGATCTCCCCGGCTGATCATGGTAGATGATGGTCTGCGTAAGGGCATTTCTGGTTGTTCTTCACATACGCACAATCCCTGCCGCACGGCTCTATATGCACTGTCACTTCACTGTCCGCAACAGCCTTGATAATATCATGCTTCAGGGCAGAGGTGATCTGATGGGCCTGCTTGACGGATATGTGCTCGGGCATCACCAGGTGGATGTCCACAAACTGTTTGCGGCCGGCCGATCTCGTTCTTATATTTTTAAAATCGCAGTACCGGTCATGGTGAAAAGCCAGCGCCTTGATAACGTCCATCTGACTGGTTTCGCCAATGGACGCGTCCAGAAGTTTCATATAGGCTTCCTTTAGAAGCCGTACGGACGGCACGGTAATCAACGCGCTGACGAGCAATGTCGCCACGGGATCAACATATTGCGCCAATGTCAAAAATCCATAATGATGGAGAATCATCACGAGGGCAAAGGCCAGGGTGATGGATAGAGAGATGTAGCCTTCCAGGCGAAAATGCAGCCCCTCGGCTTTGAGGGCCGGTGAGGCATGCTTTTCACCAAGTTTCATAATGAAGTGAGAACCCCAGAAATTAATGATGACACCCATAAAACTGGTGCTCAGGCCGATGACAGGTGAATGCATTCCTTCGCTGGGGTGGACAAGATTCAGAATGGCCTGAACAGACATCGCCAGCGCCAGACCGATCAGCACCACGCCTTCTATGGCTTCGGTGACATTTTCAACCTTACCGTAGCCATAATTGTGAAGAAGGTCGGCAGGCTTATTCGACATTTTGATCGCGTAATAAAGGATGCCGGATACGCACAACGCAACAGCGGATATTCCGAGATCAGCTGCAACGGCAAGCGAATTGACGATGAACAATGTAATGGCTTTGATAATAAAAAGAATTACATTGCAAATCAGACTGACCCGGACCGCAACCATCATGCCATCATCTTTTTTCATGATTTTTTTATACAACGATTTTCTGATTTAGACAAATACAAATAAGCGTTTGACCAGTGAGATATTCATTTTCTGGAAAAGAAGGGGGTCATTCATTTATGAAGGTACCCTGCAGAAAAAAACATATTCATGGTGATCTTTTATTCGGCCAGAATGTAGGCGAACATCAGCGGCACAACAATCGTCGCATCGCTTTCAATAATGAAGCGGGGTGTGTCAATAGACAGTTTATCCCAGGTAATTTTTTCGTTTGGAACCGCTCCGCTATAGGAACCGTATGAAGTTGTACTGTCGGAAATCTGGCAGAAATACGACCATAAACGGCAGTTTTCCATCTGCATATCCTGACGGATAAGAGGCACAACACTGATGGCAAAATCTCCGGACACCCCTCCGGCAATCTGCAAGAAACCAACGCCATGGTCACGGGATGTCTCCAGATACCATTCGATCAGGGCATCCATGGTTTCAAGCCCGGACTTGACAACCGCTGCGTTTTTGATTTTTCCTTTCCGAAGAGTGGACACAAAGACATTCCCCAGCGTGGAATCTTCCCATCCGGGAACAAATACCGGAATGTTTTTTTCACAGGCAGCAATGATCCATGAATCTTTTTCATCAATCTCATAGTCCTCTTTTAAGACACCACTCTGAATCAACTGAAAGATAAACTCATAAGGGAAATACCTTTTGTTTTCCTTTTCCGCACGCTCCCAGAGCGTAAACAGTCTGTTTTCAACCTTCCGCATGGCCTCTTCTTCCGGAATGCAGGTGTCGGTGACCCGGTTCAACTTTCTTTTGAGTAAATCTGCTTCATCCTGCGGTGTAAGATCACGGTAATTGGAAATACGGTAATAGTGGCGATGAGCAATCAGGTTGAACACATCTTCTTCAAGGTTGGCTCCCGTGCAGGAGATGGCATGCACTTTGTCCTGTCTGATCATTTCAGCCAGGGTAATTCCTATCTCTGCCGTACTCATGGCACCACCCATGGCCACCATCATCCTCCCTCCCTGATGAAGATGTTGGATGTAGGCTTCGGAGGCGTCAGCCAATACAGCGGCGTTAAAATGCCGAAAATTTTTCTTGATGAATTCCTTAACCGATTGGAAACTTGAGGACATTTGCCTATTCATTCAAAAACTCCCGAAATTCATTTTTAAAAATCATTCTATGACTTCATGCCGGCATGATTCTCTTTTTACACTTCTGGACAATATATCTGTAAAAATATTTGCCCAGGACCAGGAAGCAGCGCAGGGAAATGGACGTCTAGAGGCGGCGCAATCCGAATTAATTTCCAGACTTTATGGGAATCTTTTCTAAAGAATTCCCCTGACCGAACACGCGGGGAATCTTTTTGCAAAAGCGTTCTCCTTCTCCGCATTTTTTTATTTTGATTTGCCGTTAATGAAAAACGACGAATTGCTTCAGGTGATAGCCAAAAAATTCTATAATTGATTAACTCAATGTTATTATTTTTTAACACAGAAAGCATGAAATTGCAACCCCGCGTCAGCACAAAGGAAACGGGTGAACAACCCTCGCCAACTTCGGATAAGCCGAATCCAGACATTCAGGAAATATTGCGGATTGCAGAACCACGGACATCGGATCAAATCAATCATGATGATATTATTCCACAATATTTAGATTTCCAAAAAAAGGGAAACGCGTTACAATAATTGTATAATTTAGCGTAATCTATCACATCAACATGAAGGGTAAAAAAAGTATGACAGGATCGGATGTTTTAGTAGTTGTGCCGCACGGTGGCGTTGTGATTCCGCCGGAGATCTCCCTGGAAGATCTGACCGATGACTTTACCTCTCTTTTGAAAAACGTTGATTGGTTCACGCAGTGGCTCTATGATTTCCGCGATATTCTCTCCAACCGGCAACTGGTGTTTCCATACTGCAGCATTCTGCTCGATGTAAACCGTGATCCCGCGGAACTCGACGAGTGTGTACCTGTTAAAGATGTGTTTGGCCGCCCGATCTACCGCAGCGCCTATGAACCTTCCGCTTCGATGCGGGCGGCATGGTCGGACAAATATCTCAAGCCCTTCCACCGCAGCATCGAGGAAAATATTTCCGCCGGCGCAGGGTTGATCTTTGATGGACATTCCACGGTCACCGCCCGAGGCGTCGCTGACAACCAGATCGACCTGATGAATTTCCAACACACGAACCGCGATGAAAAGCCGCTTTACTACTGCCCGGACGTCATTGTGGAAACCTATGCCGCCGAGCTTCGCAAACAACTGCCCGACGTCCAGGTCACCGTGAATGCATCGGAGTATGTCAACGTGCATGGGCACGTGTGTGCGGCTCATTCCGTAAACGCAATCAAAAGAATCGGCGCGCGCGCACCTGCGTTTATTCAGGAAACCAACGAACGCCTCTTCAAAAATGAAGACGGGACTCCCAATGTCGGACAGATCAACCGGCTGAGGCGTGCGTTTGCCGAATCGCTCACACGGACCATTCAGTCTTTACAGGAATCACAAAAAGTATCGATGATTGATCTGCATATTGGCAAACAGGTTTACGACTATGACTGCGGAGTGCAGGCACTCCTGAACGTGATGACCTATTACGGTGTCGAGGTCGATCGGGATGAGCTGATGCAGGTGCTGGGCACAACCGAGGAAGGGGGAACGCCTCCCCAGGCAATGATCGCCGCTGCCCAAAACTACGGGTTCGAGGTAAAAGCAGGAACGCAATGGTCGCTCAACCAGGTCAAGCAGTACGTCGACGCCGGGACACCGGTCATCGTTCTTTTACAGGCCTGGGCGGACCATTACATGACGCTCGACGACTGGCGACGCGACTGGGACAACGGACACTACGCGATTGTCATCGGCCTCAACAAAGATGTTTTGCTTTTTGAAGACCCCGCCACCATTCGGCGAACGTGGCTCCGGGAACGGGAATTCCTGGCCCGCTGGCACGACATTGACACAAAAACCTCCGAAAAATACGAGCATTTCGGAATGGTCCTTTTGGGGAAGCAACCTGCCAAGCTGTCCCTTGAACATATGGATTGAACTGCCGGAAAATGAATATCAAACCAGGAGACAGCAGATGCCCCTTCCATCCAAAACAAAACTAATCGAAGAGAATGCCTTATTAAACCAGCGAATCCGCGAGCTGGAAAAATCGGAGACGGAGCGCAAGAGGGCGGAAAAACTGCTCAGGCAGAGTGAAGAAAAATACCGCCTCCTGGCAGACAATATATCCGAACACGTCTGGATCATGGATTTAAAGTTGAATCTTACTTATATCAGCCCGTCTGTGGAAAAATTATATGGATACACTCCGGATGAAATCAAAAAACTAAGCATGAAAACCTTCTTCACGGCAGAATCCTATCAAAAAATTATCGAGGCATATTCAAGGGAACTTTCCCTGGCCATCGGGAATCGGCCGATGCCACCTTCAGAAGGACGCCACGTCATAGAACTGGAAGTGAACCACAAGGACGGTCATAAATTGTGGACTGAGAATCGCGTAAGTTTCATCCGCGATGAGAACGGAAATCCTACATCCATTTTGGGAGAAACCAGAGATATCACCGAACGCAAACGGGTGCAGGAATTGCTGAAAAAAAGCGAAGAAAGATACCGAACCATTCTTGAAGACATCCAGGAAGGTTATTTTGAAGTTGATCTTGCCGGGAATTTCACATTCTTCAATGAAACCCTTTGCCGGGTCAGCGGGTACTCCAGGGAAGAATTGATGGGCATGAACAATCGTCAGTACACGGACCAGGAGGAGCAGAAAAGAGTTTATGAGGCGTATCATAAAGTATACATAACAGGAACCCCCCTCAGGGAATTAGTCTGGAGGATAAAAACAAAGGGTGGTGTTATAAAATATATTCAAGGATCCATATCTCTGCTTAAGGATTCATCAGGTCAACCAACCGGTTTCAGAGGAATTGCACGCGATATTACCGAGCGGAAAGAAACGGAAAAGTTGCTGCAGGAAAATGAAAAACGCCTGTATGGCATCACCACGCACATCCCGGGAGTTGTTTTCCAGTTTTATGCAAAGGACATCGGCGAATATGGAATAAGCTATGTCAGTGAACGAGTTTCGGATATCTTTGAAGTGCCGTTCGAAACGGATTTGGATTCCCTTTTCCCGATATTCTTCTCTCATATCCATAAAGAAGATCTCGACAGATTTACGGCATCTGTCCAGAACGCGGTGAAAGAAAACGCTCCCTGGGACTTTGAAGGCCGATACATCAAACCATCGGGAAAAATGTTCTGGTTCCGCGCCATGTCCACACCTACACGCCATGACGATCGAATTGTCTTTGATGGCATCCTGCTGGACATTACCGCGCGCAAGCAGGCAGAGGAGGCCCTTCGAGAAAGTGAGAGGCTCTATATGCAATTGGTTGACACGATGCCCGACATTGTCGTCCGCACCAACCTCGTTGGCAGGATCCTTTTTGCAAACGACAATGTCATTAGAATAGGCGGCTACCGTATGGAAGAGGTGCAGGGACGCAATATCCTTGACTTCGTTTCACCTGAGGATCATGACAGGGTGACCCGGAACATCATACGGATCATGGAAGAAAAGAAACAGGGTCCATACGAATACCATCTCGTCACGAAAGACGGCAGCCGTATTCCTTACGAAATCATCAGTGGCATATTCCATGTCGAAGACGGCACCCCCTGCGGACTCGTTCATGTATGCCGCAACATCAGCCAGCGCAAGCAGGCCGAGCTGGAGAAGGAGCAGCTGCAGGAGCGGCTGAACCAGGCCCAGAAGATGGAATCCGTGGGAAGGCTGGCCGGCGGGGTCGCCCACGATTTCAATAACATGCTGAGCGTGATCCTGGGCCATACGGAGCTGGCCATGGGAGATGCGGAATCGGACCAGCCCCTTTACGCCCATCTGCTGGAAATCAGGAAAGCGGCAGAGCGGTCCGCCGATCTTACACGCCAGCTGCTCGCCTTTGCCCGCAAACAGACGGTGTCCCCCCGGGTGATTGACATGAACCAGACCGTGGAGGGCATGCTCAAGATGCTGCAGCGGCTGATCGGAGAGGACATTCATCTCGACTGGCAGCCGTGCATGAATTCCTGGCCGGTAAAGGTTGATCCCTCCCAGGTGGACCAGATTTTGGCCAACCTCTGCGTCAATTCCCGTGATGCGATCGCCGGTGTGGGCAAGATCAGTATTGAACTGGGAAATATCCATATTGACAAGGCCTTTTGCGCCGGACACCCCTATTTAATCACCACCGGAGACTACATTCTCCTGGCGGTGAGTGACGATGGTCACGGCATGGACAGGGAAGTTCAGAACCGGCTTTTTGAGCCTTTTTTCACCACCAAGGACATCGGGAAAGGCACGGGGCTGGGGCTGTCCACGGTTTACGGCATTGTCAAGCAGAACAAGGGGTTCATCAATGTTTACAGCGAACCCGGCCAGGGGACGACCTTCCGGATTTACCTGCCCCGGTACACAGGGGCAGCCGAACAGACAAAAACGGAACAACCGCAGGGATCGATGACCGGCGGGCATGAGACCGTGCTGGTTGTGGAGGACGAGTCGTCCATTCTGGACCTGTGCAAGATCATGCTGGAGCAGCAGGGGTATGAGGTTCTGGCAGCGGCCACGCCGACAGAGGCGATCGAGCTGGCCGGGGGGCACAGCGGGGAGATTCATTTATTGATCACTGACATGGTGATGCCCGGGATGAACGGCCGGGACCTTGCGAAAAGATTTCTTTCCATTTATCCCGACATGAAATGTCTGTTTATGTCGGGCTATACGCCGAACATGATTGCCCACCAGGGCATCCTGGATGAGGGTGTGTATTTCATTCAGAAGCCGTTCTCTAGGAATAACCTGACGACCAGAGTACGCGAAGTCCTGGACCAGAAATAACGTGTTCAGAATTTTTTATATATCAATAAAAGATCACAAAAAATGTTATAGATAATCTTATAAGTCGTTAAAGAAACTAAAGCACAGGGGTGAATTATCGAAACGATACTCAAAAATATTCTATTCTCTTTGATGCTTGTTGGATTTATCTGCAATCTTTCTTTTGCCGCAGATGAATTTTCACTTTTGCGGGAAGAACGGATCGGCGAGCTTCGAATTAACCTGTCTGAACAGGAAGTCAAAAAGAAAATCCATTGCTCCCTGAAGCTTAGACCGGAAAAGTTGTGGGGTGCAGACGGCGCTTATCACCAGACATGGGATTATACCGGTTGTGGAATCAGACTCGGCATGGTTTCAGAAAAAAAGGGGGCTCCAAAGTCCATAGAATCCATTACGTTGGTCAGTCCGGGTAATCTGAGCACCAAACGGGGAATCCGGATCGGGAGCACCGAGCAGGAGGTCATGGATGCCTACAAACCATACTGGAACAAAGAGGACAGCAAATCCTTCAATATCTTTGTGGCAGGTTCTGTCTACGGAGGGTTAATGTTCAACTTTCAAAATGGTAAAGTGAGCCGGATCTTCCTTGGGGCCGCTGCTGAATAACCTCAACGGTCATCCGACCAGCTTGGGTATCTATTTATTCAGCCGTTCCCCCTGGACATTACGATCAGGTGAAATGCGGCTGAAGAGCACTGCAATCAACCGTTTCTGAATGCTTCACATTTTTCTTAAATTGAGCGATCCCGCGGGCGACCTCATCAAGCCGATTCGATGACGTAATCAGGCAGATATTCATGGCGTCCAGTTTCCGGATATCCCGGGACAAACAATCAAAAAAACCGGTTATCATGGCTTCCAGCATACCGGCAGCATTGAGTTTCGAACGCCCGTCACCCGGCAGGTCAAATGAAAATTCCTGAAATTTCAGTGCATCAACTGCTCCGGCAATTTCATATGCCGCGTTGTACATTCGATCGTAAGAGATATCGGAAAGGCCACCCAATCCGAAAAGAAAAAGGAAATCCGCGTTGATGCGCCCGGGAAAGGGGATGATCACCTTCTCCTGAAATTCGCCGTTTATATGACCCTGCTTGATTTCCCTTGAAATCAGGCTGTTCAAGCGCCAGTCTATCAGACCGCATGCCCCCCGCGGGGGTTTTTCATCGCTGAAACAACCCAGAACCAGGCATTTATGCTTTTGCAGGTCGGGCGGATGGGTGGACAGGTTTATCTGCATGATCCTTACTGATTTTCAAATTGAGGGCATCAAGAATCCCGTTGATAAAAGAACCGGAGTTTTCCGATCCAAATGTTTTCCCCAGATCGACCGCTTCGTTGATACTGACTTTGGGTGGAATGTCTTCACAGTAGAGAAATTCAAACGCGGCCATCCGCAATATACTGATATCAACTTTGGACATGCGACTTAGCGACCAGTTATCGGAACAACCCGCAATCAGGCTGTCCAATTCTTCCCGATGATGCCAGGTCCCTTCGATCAGAGTGGCTGCAAATTCCTTGGCTGACCTGGGCACGATAAAGTTCCCCCAGAAAAGCTCCATGGCTTTCTCCACGTCAAGATCGACAAAATTCAGACTGTAAAGAACCTGAATGGCAACTTCGCGTGCCTTTCTCCTGCCCTGCATCTAATCCCCAAATCCCTGAAGCACCGGCTTTCTCCGGCACTGTTTATTGGCATCCATCAGGCTACGCATTCATTTTTTTAAACAGGTCAACCATTTCGATAGCCGCCATTGCCGCATCCGCACCTTTATTGCCGGACTTCGTACCGGCCCGTTCAATGGCCTGTTCAATCGTATCCGTTGTCAAAACACCGAAGACCACTGGAACATCCGCTTCCAGCCCGACATTGGCGATTCCCTTGGATACTTCGGCGCTGACATATTCAAAATGCGGGGTCGCACCACGAATGACTGCGCCAAGGCAAATGACCGCATCAAAGCGGGCACTCTTGGCAAGTTTTTTTGCCGCGAGCGGCAGCTCAAACGCACCGGGCACCTTGTATATCAGAATGTCTTTTTCATCCGCGCCAGCCCGGACCAGCGTATCGACCGCTCCTTCAATTAACCGTCCGCTGATGAAATCGTTGAAGCGGCTTGCGGCAATTGCAAACTTCATTCCCTTGGCAACGATTTTTCCTTCAATGATTTTCGGCATGATTTCAGCACCATCCTTTTTATTTTAAATTTGTCATCTCGCTCACACAGGACGAGCGTTAATTCTCCTCAACTTGCCGGGGACATGATAACGTTCATTTCATAACTCGACAGCGTTCTGCGAGGTGGTTGATTCCGGGCACAGTGCGCCTCCTGTTTTTTAAAGCTCCAGGATATGACCCATTTTACTCTTTTTTGTGGTCATGTAGCGGATGTTGTTCTCATTGGGCGGTATCTCTATCGGTACACGTTTGCTCACTTCTATACCATATCCTTCGAGTCCGACAATCTTCTTGGGATTGTTGGTCATGAGTTTCATTTTGTGTACACCCAGATCGGCTAGGATCTGTGCACCGATGCCGTAATCGCGCAGGTCCGCCTTGAAACCCAGTGCAATGTTTGCCTCAACCGTGTCGTGTCCCTCATCCTGAAGCGCGTAGGCCTTGATTTTATTCACCAGGCCGATTCCGCGGCCTTCCTGCCGCATATAAACGATGACGCCCTTGCCTTCCTCTTCGATCATTTCCATCGCCCTGTGCAGCTGATCACCGCAGTCACAGCGGGCGGATGCAAAAATGTCGCCTGTGCAACATTCCGAATGCACGCGTACAAGCACCTCGTCAGTCTTTTTGATTTCACCTTTTACCAGCGCGATATGCTGCATGTCGTCAACATCGTTTTCATACACGATGACTTTAAAATCGCCGCCATAGAGAGTCGGCATATTCGCCTCGGCCATGCGCCGGATCAACGATTCATTCTGCATCCGGTAATCAATCAGATCGGCAATGGTCACGATTTTCAGATTGTGCTCACGGGCAAATATTTCCAAATCCGGCATCCGCGCCATTGTCCCGTCGTCCTTCATGACTTCGCAAATCACACCCGACGGGGTAAGTCCTGCCAGGCGGCACAAATCCACAGAGCCCTCCGTCTGCCCTGTTCGTACCAGAACACCTCCCTTGCGGGCCAGAATCGGGAACACATGTCCGGGACTTACAATATCATCCGGTTTTGCCGCCGGATTCACCGCAGTCAAAATCGTAGTGGCGCGGTCCGCCGCAGAAATGCCCGTGGTGACACCATGGCGTGCTTCAATGGAAACCGTAAAAGCTGTGCCAAAACGGGCCTGATTGTCTTTCACCATTAAATTGAGCCTCAGCCTCTCGGCAATTTCCTCGTTAATCGTCAAACAAATCAATCCGCGCCCCAGGCGCGCCATGAAATTAATTGATTCCGGGGTCACAAACTGAGCCGCCATGCACAGATCACCTTCGTTTTCCCGATCTTCATCATCCACGAGAATAATCATCTTCCCGTTGCGGATGTCTTCAATTGCATCTGAAATTTTACTGACTGCCATTTTCCCTACCTGCTTATTTAATAAAACCATGTTCAGCGAGAAAATCCTTATCGATTCCCCGCGGGGTTTGCAATAACTTTTCTACATACTTCCCCAGGATATCGGTTTCAATGTTCACCCACTCCCCTTCTTTTTTCCCGGTCAGCGTCGTGTTGACTGCGGTATGAGGAATGATATTAACATAAAACCGGCCTTTTTCAAACCTGTTCACCGTGAGACTGATCCCATCGACGGCAACCGATCCCTTTTCCACAATGAAACGCGACAGCGGCTCGGGTGATTCAACGGCAAAAATAATGGACCCGGACTTCTGTGTCCTGCTCATAATACGGCCAATCCCGTCCACGTGTCCCAGCACAAAATGACCGCCTAAAAACCCTCCGATGCGCAGGGATTTTTCCAGGTTGACCTGATGTCCCGCCTGAAGAAATTTGAGAGTTGTCCTGCTCAAAGATTCAGCAGACACGTCGGCAGTGAATGTTCTGGCTGTTTTCGAGGTCGCAGTCAGACAGGCGCCGTTCACCGCAATGCTGTCGCCTAAGGACACCTCATTCAGATCGATTGCGGTGTCCACTTCCAGCAGGGCATCCGCGCCTTTCATCGTCAGGCGGACAACTTTTCCCATTCCTTCGACAATGCCGGTAAACATAATTATTTCTTGCCCTTGCTCAAGAGGTCCTTTAATTCGGACATAAACTCCCCGACGTCGCGAAACTGCCTGTATACCGAGGCGAACCGGACATAGGCCACACCGTCTAGCACCTTGAGTTCAGCCATCACTTTTTCGCCAATCACCGAGGAAGGAATTTCCTCGCCCTGGTACTCCTGGCAGGCCGCTTCGACGTTCTCGACGATTTTATCCATGTCCTCCATGCTGATCGGCCGTTTTTCACAAGCCGTCATTACACCATTGCGGATTTTGATCCGGTCAAAAGGTTCGCGTCTGCCGTCCTTTTTCACCACCATCGGCAGGATATCTTCCACATATTCATAGGTGGTGAATCGTCTCGCACAACCCAGGCATTCCCGACGGCGGCGGATGGCCTTGCCATCCTTGCTGATACGGGAATCAATCACCTTGTTTTCAGCGTTACTGCAAAAAGGACATTTCATGATTGTGCCTGTCCGATCCTTTTATTCTTTATCCAACTGTTCAACACTGATGCCCGCTTCTCTCAGCATTTCAGCGGCCAGCCTGTCGCTGTATCCATCACGAATAACAATTCGTGTAATTCCCGCGTTAATGATCATTTTGGCACAGATCACACACGGATGATTGGTGCAGTATAAAGTGGAATCCTTCGTACTGACTCCATGCAAAGCAGCCTGAATGATGGCGTTCTGTTCCGCATGAAGACCGCGGCACAATTCATGGCGTTCGCCCGACGGCACATTAAGCTGTTCGCGAAGGCACCCGATATCCAGACAATGCTGTAGTTTGGAAGGAGCGCCATTGTATCCGGTGGCCAGAATCCTCCGGTCGCGCACCAGACCGGCGCCCACTGCGCGGCGAAGACAGGTGGCACGTTTTGAGACCAGTTCAACAATATCCAGAAAATAAGTGTCCCAGTCGGGACGGGAATGGGTTTTGACCGAAACATTCTGCGACGGCGCTTGTTTTTCCGCCATAGTCTTCTGCTTTCCGATGAGCCGTTCTCGCAGGCGCTCCGCTACGCTACCATTTATCCTTTTATTCTAGAAGCATACAGAGGGAACCGGGAACAAAGTTTCTTGACCTCTTCGGCCACGGCCTGAATTTTCTGCTCATCATTGATATGATTGATCACATCGGCAATCAGCGAAGCGATGAGGCGCATTTCATTTTCCTTCATGCCACGGGTCGTGAGCGCGGGCGTACCGATTCGGATACCGCTGGTGATCATCGGCCCTTTCGTGTCAAAAGGAATTCCGTTTTTGTTAACGGTAATGGCCGCGCGGTCCAACGCCTCCTGCGCGTCCTTACCCGTCACGCCTTTGGGAGTCAGGTCAACCAGCATCAGGTGGTTGTCCGTCCCTCCCGATACCAGACGGAAACCGGAATTCTTCAATTCGTCCGCCATGGCTTTGGCATTTTTCACAATCTGCTGCTGATATTCCCTGAATTCAGGCTGCAGGGCTTCTTGCAGGGCCACGGCCTTCGCTGCAATGATGTGCATCAAAGGACCGCCCTGCATGCCGGGAAACACCCGGCTGTTGAGGATTTTAAGGTAGGGTTCCTTGCACATAATTAAACCGCCGCGCGGCCCCCGCAGGGTTTTGTGCGTCGTAGTCGTGACGTATTCGCAAACGGGAATTGGGGAAGGATGCAGTCCCACGGCCACCAGCCCGGCAATATGCGCGATATCCGCCATGATCACCGCCCCGACTTCGTCGGCCACGGCGCGGAACTTGTCAAAATCAATCGTTCTCGGATAGGCACTGGCTCCGACCACAATCATCTTCGGTTTGTTTTCCCTGGCAATTTGGGCGAGTTCGTCATAATCGATGGTTTCCGTGTCGCGGTTTACGCCGTAGGGAACGATTTTGTAGAACTTGCCGGAAAAGTTTGCCGGGCTGCCGTGAGACAAATGGCCCCCATGCGACAGATTCATACCCAGGACTGTGTCGCCGGGAGAACAGGCGGCAAAATACACGGCCATATTAGCCTGTGTGCCGGAGTGCGGCTGTACATTGACTCCCTCCGCGCCGAAAAGTTTCTTGCAGCGCTCAATTGCCAGCGTTTCAGCAATATCCACATATTCACAGCCACCGTAATAGCGTTTGCTGGGATAACCTTCGGCATATTTATTGGTCATGATGCAGCCCTGGGCTTCCAGGACAGCCTCACTGACAAAATTTTCCGAAGCAATGAGCTCCAGCTTTCCAGCCTGGCGTTTGGTTTCCAGATCAATGGCATGAGCAACTTCCGGATCCACTTTATCTAATAAAGACATCGAAAATAATTCCTCCCCACAAAAACATCTACGCTCAATATTTTTTAAATATAATGACGGCGTTTACACCGCCAAACCCGAAACTGTTGGACATCGCCGTATTAATTTCTTTCTTACGGGCGACATTGGGTACAAAATCCAGGTCACATCCTTCATCCGGATTTTCCAGATTGACTGTGGGTGGAATCATGCCTTCCTGGATCGCTTTGATGCAAAAAATCGCTTCCACGGCGCCCGTGCCTCCCAGCATGTGACCCGTCATCGATTTTGTCGAACTGACCATCAACTTCCGGGTATGTTCGCCAAAAAGATTTTTGATCGCCTGTACTTCGTAAAGATCATTGAGCGGTGTCGAAGTGCCATGTGCGTTGACATAGTCGATATCCGTCGTCTTCAGGCCTGCGTCTTTAATCGCCACCCGCATGCTGCGTCCCGCTCCTTCGTGTTCAGGCGGGGGAGCGGCAAGGTGATATGCGTCAGACGTACAGCCGTAACCGATCATTTCGGCATAGATCCGCGCCCCCCTTGCCAGGGCAAACGATAATTCCTCCAGAATGATCACACCACACCCTTCTGCAATAATAAAACCATCGCGTCCCTTGTCAAAGGGACGGCTGGCTTTATCCGGATCGTCATTCCGTGTGGACAGTGCGCGCATGGCGCAAAAACCGCCAACACCAAGCCTTGTCACAGCCGCTTCGACGCCTCCGGCGATCATGGCATCCGCATCGCCATAGGCTATGGTTTTATAGGCATCGCCGATGGCTGTTGTCCCTGAGGCACAGGCGGTTACAGAACAATTGATGGGGCCCTTGGCGCCGAAACGCATGGAAACATGCCCGGAACCCAGATTTGCTATAATGGCCGGAATGGCAAACGGTGATATTTTGCGGGGACCAGAGTTGAGAAGTACCTCGACTTCTTTCTCAATGGTCAATGCACCGCCCATACCCGAACCGATCATGACGCCGATCCGCTCGGCAATATCCGGGCCGATGGTCAGAGACGCGTCTTCCATAGCCATCTGCGTTGCAGCCAGAGCGTAAATGGCAAAAGGATCGTAGCGACGGACTTCTTTTTTATCGACATATTGAAGAGGATCGAAGTTCTTGATTTCTCCGGCGATCCGGGACGCGAAAGGAGAGGCGTCAAACCGGGTAATAGGACCGATGCCAGATTTTCCAGCAATGGCGTTTTCCCATGTTTGTGAAACGGATGTCCCAAGGGGAGACACGGCACCAAGGCCTGTTACAACGACACGCCTTTTCATAAGCAATGATCCTGATGTGAGTGATTAATCAATTTTAATGTTTTTTGCACGGATAAAATCGACAACATCTTGGATTGTCCTGATTTTTTCCAGCTCTTCATCGGCAATTTCCACGCCGAATTTCTCTTCCATTTCCATAATCATCTCAACAAGATCCAGAGAATCAGCGCCAAGATCATCGATAAAAGATGCTTCCAGTTTGCACTGTTCCCGGGTCACATCCAGCTGTTCCATAACGAGTTGAATGACTTTTTCTTCTAATGTCATGAATTCCCTCCCTCAGTCTATGATTGGACTAAAATATATTAAGTGGTGACTTTATTACCTGTTTTTTAAAAAAAAATCTTCATTTTTTTCTTCGAAAACAACTTTTGCCTTTTCAGGCCCTTCAAGATTTCGAAGGCCCGGCATTCACAGGTTCAAAACATCATTCTTTTATCAGCAAATACAATCTATTGCATTAACCGGACGATTCATTGTTGACCCGTCCGGTTTATTCTGAACTGTACGTCATAAAAAACGGGCTGTTAAAAGAATCCGGTATTTGTCTATACCGGGTTTGCCGATTTAGGAAATTTTTTCAGCCGGAATGACTTCTCTGCCTTTATAGGTACCACAATTCGGGCAGACGCGGTGCGGCATTTTCGGTTCGTTGCACTGCGGACATACTGATAATGCCGGCTGTTTTAAAAAGTCGTGCGCTCTTCTTGTGTTACGCCTTGTTTTGGAATGTCTTTTTACTGGATTTGGCATGGTAAATTATCCTCTTTTATCATTAATGTTTAACTTTAAAATTTTTCAGCACGGCCAAACGGTCATCCACGACGTCCGAATGGCAATCGCATGAACCCATATTCAAATTGATACCACAATTTGGGCACAATCCTTTACAATCTTCGGAACAGAGAATCTTCATCGGCACCTGCAACACAATCTGCTCGCAGATAATTGGCGCCAGATCAATAAAGTCACCTTGATAATAGATTGTCTCAAGTTCCTGAGCAGTGAGCTCCAGGTTTTCCGCATTTTCTTCTTTTGCCGGCACCAGGGTGTATGTAAAATCCCCATTGATCGGAATCGTTGCCAATTCGAGGCAGCGGCTGCATTCCTGGCTGATCTGCGCGGCCAGTTCCCCCCGGATGTAAATGGTATCGCCTGAACGGGTAATAAGACAATTCACATCCACCCTGACAAGTGAGAACTCGGGCAATTCATCGGCAGAAAAGCACTCTTTGAACCACCGGGCATCTTCTGAAAAAGCCAACCGTAACCCTTCTTCAGGAAGAATCGTCAGATTAATTTTCAAAGAATTGGACATGGAACCTTAACTGCCTTCAATAAAAAATTAGCCAATCACATTAAGTTGGTGAGTTAATGATAAATTTTCTTTATTGTCAAGAACAATTTGATTCCATTAAACACCATATAAAACAGTGGGAAATGAACGTTCCTCCCACTGGAGCCGGATGAAAGGTAAAAGACACTTGACAAACAGTGAACCGCAATCCTATAAAAGCGCAAAAATGAAGGGAAACAACATGGCCGACAAAATCCGTACCCGCTTTGCACCCTCCCCCACCGGTTACCTCCACATCGGAGGAGCGCGAACCGCTCTTTTTAACTGGCTGTTTTCCCGTCATAACGGCGGAGAATTTGTATTAAGAATTGAAGACACGGACCAGCAGCGATCCACGGAAGAATCCACAAAAGCAATCTTAGATGCCATGGCCTGGATGGGGCTGAACTGGGACGAGGGACCACATTTTCAGGCTCAACGAGTTGAGCTCCATAGAGAAATGGTACAAAAACTTGTTCAGGAAGGCAAAGCCTATTATTGCACCTGCACACCGGAAGAACTGGAATCTAAAAGAAAAGAAGCCTTTGCGACAGGGAAAAAACCCAAATACGACGGCAAGTGCCGCGATAAGGGCCTGAAGAAAACGCCCGGCAGCGTTGTGCGCTTCCGCGGCATAGAAACCGGCGTCACTATCGTGGAGGACCTCATCAAGGGCAACATCATTTTTAATAACGATGAGTTGGATGACCTGATCATTGAACGCGGCGATGGCTATCCCACCTATAATTTTGCCGTCGTCATCGATGATGCCATGATGAACATCACGCATGTGATCCGTGGCGACGATCACGTTAACAACACCCCGCGCCAGATTTTAATGTATCAGGCCCTGGGTTTTGATGTCCCTCAATTTGCCCATGTGCCGATGATTCTGGGTGCGGACAAGACCCGTTTGAGCAAACGTCACGGGGCGACTTCGGTCATGGCCTATAAAGAAATGGGATTCCTGCCGGAAGCACTTGTCAATTATCTGGTACGCCTTGGCTGGTCGCACGGCGATCAGGAAATTTTTTCATTCAAAGAGTTAATTGAACTCTTCGATCTTTCCTCCGTCGGCAAATCGCCCGCAGTTTTCAATCCCGAAAAACTGCTCTGGCTCAATGCACATTACATTAAGGAATCAAAACCCGAACGGCTGATGGAAGAAATGAGGCCCCTGTGGCCAGCAGGAATCAACACGGACGATGGAGCTTTCACACAGAAAGTCATTATCGATTTACAGCCCCGTGTCAAGACACTGGTTGAACTGGCCCAGACCGCGGATTTCTATTTTGCCGATCAGATCCGGTATGAAGAACAGGCTGCCCAGAAGTTTTTGGTTCCTGAAGTGACCGGACATCTTAAAGCAATAGCTGACGAGATTCCGAAAGTGCAAAACTTCAGCAAAGAAGGCATTGAAGCGTTCCTGAAAAACTTTATTGAAGAACAGAAAATCAAATTCAAGGCAATCGCCCAGCCATTGCGTGTGGCACTGACCGGTAAAACCGTCAGCCCGGGCATTGACGAAGTCATGGTCACCCTGGGCCGGGAACGAGTGATGCAAAGAATCAATGACGCGATTGCCTATATTGATCGCCAAACGCAATAAGGGCGTCCCGAGTATTTCAGGCCATACAAACCGCATCAATTTCATCTTGACTTTTGAAGTCGAATTGAATAGATACTGCCGCTCGACTTACACCGCCTTCAGTGGATCGATAAGTCACAAAACCCAGGATTCCAGTTTCCTTGCCCACTGATGATAATCCTGGATTGCAACCAAAATGGTCCCATCGTCTAGTGGTTAGGACGCTGGCCTCTCACGCCGGAAACCGGGGTTCAAGTCCCCGTGGGACTACCAATTAAATCAAATAGTTACAAATTCATGCATTCTCTGCTACCCCTTGGGTGTCCCTTTGGGTGTCCTTTTTTTCTAAAAGCTTCAATCCAATAGCCAGATCATCATCTATCTTCTTTAAATAAATTTCGGTTGTCGTCTGTGATTGATGTCTTAACAACCTTTGCAACTTCTTGATGCTGACTCGATGAATATCATTTAAAACCGAAGGACCAAATTTTCTGAATGCCTTGAATCCAAACCTCTTGACACCCGCCCGTTTGCACAGACCTCTCATAAACCTGTTTCTGTGAGTAAACTTTTCGCCTGTTTCTGGATCAGTAAACACATAAGGCGACTCTTCGTTGCGGTGATCCCACTGCCACTTTAAAGCCCTGTAGAGTTCTGAATCTTCAGGAAGAGGGAAATAGTCAACCTGTTTGTCACTATGCAATCTCTTTCTTGTCCATAGGCGATACCACTGTTTTTCAAAATTAATATCTTCCCATGTCCAGTTAAAGATCTCCCCTCTACGGGCAAATGTAAAGTAAAAGCACTGCAACATGACCCTGTCTTGACCAGTGCTGGCTATTATAACTTTGTCAATGTCTTCTGCCGGTGGAATGTATTCAATCTTTCTCTCTTCAGGAAGGCGTTCAACATTTATCACCGGATTGTTATTGATGCCTCGAATCTTCCTGAACCAATTGAACATTGCCAACAGATTTTTCCGGTCTCTATTCCAAGCGTTGTTTGAAACCTTGCACGCCCTACTCTCTAAATGTTTTAAAACCATCGACGGAGTAATTTCATTAACACTAGGATTACCCCATTTTTTGAGCACATCGGCACAAAGCTTTTTCTTCTCGCCATAAGTAGAAGAAGAGAACCGGCGCTTGCAAAAGTCAAGATACTCATTTGAAACAGTCAAGAAGTCCATGCCTGTTTCTGTCGCCTGTTGTTTCGGGCTTTCCAAATCTTTCAATTTTCCGACTTCCCAGGTCTTCGCTTCCGTCTTTGTCAGAAACTGACGCGTAAACCTTTTGCCGTCCTTTTTCACCACCCCTTTCCATTTCTTTTTCTTTTCGCAAAAATAAGGCATCGATTACCTCCTTTCGGAACCGCAGGGTTCTGCCAATCTTCAATCCTCCCAGTTTCTCCCAGTTCGAGTAAACTGTTCTCTGCGATATCAGGAGATATCCTGCCACCTGTTTAGGAGTCATTATGGCAAAATTTAATTCAGGGTCAACATCTAAATTTCTCATGAGACGCTTTGTTACTTCCGTTTGTTTTCGGGTTACACCAGATCCGCATAAAAAAGGAAAAGGTGTTATTCCTTCACTTACCAATCTCTACTTCGGATTGTTTTGACAGCCTGCAATCATTTTCTCGACTATATTGACGGTTTAATTCCTCCCGTTCGATCTTGAATTCCCGCTCAATCTTGAAATCATCCATGCCACGGTTATGGCTCAATTCGCATTTTGGTTCGTTATTATTTTCTGAATTCAGATCGTTTTCGCATTGTCTGTAAACACCTGCCAGACTGTGAAAATTTTCCTTCACCGTTTTGACCATATCCGGTGTGCTGTAGACTTTTTCTGATAAACCATTTTTAAAATTCCCTCGGTCAATCTGTTGAATAATACCTATTTCACAGGCCCTATAGAAGGCCTGCGAAATGTCAGTTTCGCGGTAATGTCCTAAGGATAAAGACATAGCATGAGAAAGGACGGCTTTGTCCCGGAAGATACCTTGTTTTTGCCGCAAATCTCCAACTGCTGCTGTTACGAATTCCAGAGCGGTCGTTGGCGTTTTCAGAGACATTTGAGACTTGTGCTGATCGAAGGCAGATTCCAAACCCTTGACGAGTTGATCTTTCGTCATTTTCAGATCGTTATTTATTTGTCGACTCCACGATTTGTTCAGTTGCTCAGGGGTAATGTTTTTGTTTTTAGCAGAACGGGTTGAGAGAGATGCCATTAGTCTGAGTTCAGCTTGGCAGGCTCGG
>Ga0209719_1001249_pt1 | contig 31939 bp, 46 predicted proteins | sample AD_JPNAS2_MetaG_FD_184421 | JGI IMG/M metagenome (GOLD analysis project Ga0209719, IMG submission 184421) | Active sludge microbial communities of municipal wastewater-treating anaerobic digesters from Japan - AD_JPNAS2_MetaG (SPAdes) (version 2) | ecosystem: Engineered > Bioreactor > Anaerobic...
GAAAATGGCGACATCAAGTCCTGCGACTCGCGCCTGAATGACGCATGGTTTCAGGGTGTCCTCGACGCTCTGAAGCCCTACGCTGACGGCCTCATACTCCAGGCCTGCTCCGAGTGGGGGCCGGGCTCGCGCAACGGCGAGTGTTGGAAAAAAGCGGAGCGTTGGTGCGATATGGCGGCGCGACAATGGCCGGGGCTGAAGTCATGGAACAAGGGCGCGAACCCTGACTCCGCTCCAGCGGGGCACATCCTCGACTACCATGTCTCGCGTCTCGACGGGCTGGGGCCGAAGACCAACAAAAACCGGATTGTGACCACGGACACGAGCATGATTCTGAACACGCTTGGCGGGCTCAAGGGGCACATGGGCAATCACGGCAAATTGCGCGAGTTGGTTCGCGCCTGCCGCAAGCAGGGCTGCGGGTTCAGCGGCTACACCTTTTTCGACGCTCTCGACCTGCCGCAGGATTTGGCCGCGATTGATGTTATCGGCCAGGCGTGGCGGGGGTGACAGCCTCTTATGCTGCAATCGCCGCCGCCCTGCGCGCAATTCTAAGGGCGGACCAGTCCGTCACCCCCGCCGAACGCATCCGCCTTATAGTGCTGTTTCTGAATCCCATCATTCATCCTTTCCCCCTTCTTTGACGCATAGCGCGTTGTTCTGCTTACGCCATGTTTTCAGGGCGTCGTTGAGCAAGCAACGGCCCACCCAACACCCTTGCCGGTAGTCGGGATGATACCCCTTACTGCGGGCTATCCTCGTCAATTCACGCCGGACCCGCAGAACAAGAGGGTGCAGCGTACATTCGTTCCGCTTCGCTTCACTCATGCCGCTGACCCTCCGCTCGGGCAGGTCGGAGATGGAGAACGGTTTTCCAAACCCGGTCATTGCCTCTCCTTTCCCTTGACGCATAGCGCGTTGTTGGGGCTACCATCCCGGAGCGTGCTTGCCGTCACCGCTGGCCCCTTGCAGTGCGGCCTGAACACCAGCACGACCATCCTCATGCTCGTCTCGCGACCGGCCTCGTCGGCAAACTTCGGTCTGCCGCGCATGTAGCGGATCTCCGACGCCCGAAGCGCGTAGCGGTGCCACCAGTCAGAATCGTGGTAGTTGCCAGGTATGATCACGACCACGGTTGCGCCACGCTGGGCTTCCCTCCACGCCTTCTCCACCCATCGGCCTTGCGTGGCGTCGAACGGTGGGTTGCACCAGCAGACGCCCTCCCACGGCTGGGCAAGCCCATCCGTTTCGGGCGTGAAGAACCGGGAGCATTGCGCGTTCCACGGCAGGGCGCAAACGTCCGTCTGAAAGCCGAACTCCCGGTTCAGCGTGCCGAACAGGTCCGGCGGCGTCTTCCATTCGATCTTCATTTACCCTCCAATCCAAATCCAGAAGCCCCAACAAGAGGCTGCACGGTACGGGCTACCGCCCGCCCGTGAGCCTCGGCGTTCAACTTACTATACACGATCGCTGGCCTTGCCCATTGCCGCGCCCACCGCATCCATGACGGCTCCCGTTGTCCGTTCCGATCCCGGTACAGCATCGCCATCGGCGTGAATCCAGCATCCAGCGTTTCTCTCATGCGCTTCTCCGCTCCTTCCATCGTGTCCTTCGGCCAGCCGCACAGCACATAGGCCGACAGCACATGGCTGGCCGTAGTAAATCCAGCCTCGCGCAACATCTTCCCCGCCTCGCGCAACGGTTCCAGATCGTCGGGCGTGTCGTAGGCGAAGTAGAGCCGCTGCGGTTTCAGCTTCCGCAGCTCCTCGCAATGCCAAGCCTTGAGGATCTTCGCTTCCAGCCCGCCCGTGAACTTCGGGCGTTCGGGTTGCCGCGCCAGCATGGCGAACACCGCCCGAACATGGGCCTCCGAGCAGGCAAGCAGGTTGTCGTCCAGAATGTCGTACCCGTCCTGAATTGGAAGCTCCCGCACCGTGCCGCCTTCGCGTTTCCAGACCGAGCAGAACCAGCACTTGTTCGGGCAACCCCTGCTGGTGATCGTGTAGCCCTTCCGCACGAACCGCCCCGGCGTGAAGTCCTCTCCCTTCGTCATCAGCGCTGGACCGCCCATCTGAACAGGCGCGACGAACTTCCATTCCGCCGCCAGCTTCTCCGCAAGAGGCAAGTCCCAAGTGAACGCTACGGACAGATGAACCTCGTCGGCCTCGTCGAACAGTCCCGGTCCGACGCCGATCCTCACGCCATCATCATCCGGCGTTGCCTTTGTCCTACGCGGAAACACTCTTATCACCCGTTTCATTATCAGCCATTTGGAGTCGAACAACCGGGTGCAACACTACGCACGGAAGCCGTGCGAGGTTGACCCGTGGGGTGCGTTGGCAATCAAACCACGGTCTAGCGGCTCTTCTCTCCCCGCGGACGGCGTAGTATGGGGTTGCCCCCTCCACCGCTCAGCCGGATTGCCAACAAATCGTTTCACAACTACCTCGCTTCGCTCGGAGCTTGAGCCCCGGCGTTGGGCGATATGATCTTCGCCGCCTCAACCGCCTTCTGCGCCCGGTCCTGCCATGTTCCGATGTGGCCTGGACACAGCGCCGCATGGATCTCGTCCAGTTGCGCGACGAGCCACCGGCAGTTGATCCTCAGTTGGTCTGCCCTCCGCGCCTCACTCTCGACCTTGGCGAGATACTCACGCTCACGGCTGCTCAACATTCGCCAGTTACCGTCGTCGGGACGCCCCGCAGAAACTGGAGGGCATTCTCCATTCGCTTCGCTCATTCCGAAACCCTCACTTCCTTGTTGGCAATCATGGCCTTCCTCCTGTTAAACTGCCTTGCCATCTTACACCTCTTGTTTTAATGGCGGGGTAAGTTCCCGCTCAAGCGCAATGAAAAAGTCTCCGTCCCGCTTTACGATCTGCGCAGCTATCCCGGCGGCAGTGAGTCTTTCCTGTTCAAGTGCCAGCCACTTCGCCCACGAGACAAATCCATATTGCGACTCGATCTTCGTGAAGGGATCGTCCCACTCCGTTATCCGCACCATCGTCATGTTAGCCTCGTTGTTCCACTTTGGTTTGCAGCGTGGAAGGTCTTGTCACCTGCCGCTAGAAGGTTCGCTTCGTGCGTCACAATCAAGAACTGAATCCCGAGCCGCTGGCTGATCTCCTTGAGCATCATCGCTGCCTTGTCCTGCAAGTCAGCGGAGAGGAAACGGAACGGTTCATCCATGATCATTACGGCGCGAGGTTTGGGACGTTTCAAGCTCCACAAGGCAATGCGTAGCGCAAATGCCGCCACGTCTATCACGCCTCCACCTACCGCGTCCATCGGGCTGAGCAGGTTTCCATTCTCGTCCTGGAGCAGCAGGTCAGCCTCAGATCGGTTGCGACGGGTCTCGAACTTGAGGACCATCTTGTATGGATTCGGGAACACGGCTCCCAGTGCAAGCGTGACGAGTTCGCTGATGTGGACTTCCAATTCCTGTTGAGTCAGCTTTGCAACCTGCTGGATGATCTCCAGCGCACGGGCGATGTCTTCCTGCGCTTGCGTTAGCGTCGTCAGCTTTTTCTTCGAGCAGGCAAGTTCGGTCTTGAGCTGATCGCGCCTGCCTGCCTTCCGCTGAAGGTTGGCGCGAAGGTTATCAAATGCGACGCTCATTTCTCCATCTCCTTCTGGAGCGCGGCAAAGGACGCCTGCATATTGTTCCGCAGATGCTCCACGTGCGCTCGCATGGTGCCCAACTTTTTTTCAGCCTCCTTTGCATCCGTGGTGTGAAAGATTTTTTCCATTTGCTTCATCAGCGAGTCCAGCTCGCCTTCCGTTCGCGCCTTCTCCGCCTTCAAATCGTCCAAGGTGCGCTGTAGTTTGAGTAACGCCTGTATTTCTCGTTCATTTTTCATCACCTACCGCCTTCCATGTTATCTCCTCGACGCCGGATCGCTCCTCATTCTGTTTGAAATGCCGCTCAAGATTCTTCTCGAAGGACAGCCGGTCTTCATACTTTTTCTGGGCGCGGGAAATGTACGCATCCATCCGCGCATCCCTAGACTCCCGCTCGACAGCGTGATTGGCAACGATCTTCACCACGCCTTTCTCAACCGGGAGTGGGATGCGTTCGATCATTCCGTCATACCACCCATACACGGCAGGCTCAAAATAAGCTTGATCCGACGTCATCCGCAGCAGCGATCCCGGATTTACCAGCCAGTTGCCAGCGGTGAATTGTTGATGGTTGTCTCCGGTGAGGATTAGGTCATATTTGCTGAACTGCTTTTTCATTGCTCGCGAAGGAGATGCTTCCGCGCCCGGCCATGGCTGCAATCTTTCACAGGTCAGGTGATGCCACAGGAGCACCTTCAGCAGGTTGTCGTCAGAGGGATTTTCCGCTTGCTCCCCGAAGGCATAGCCATAGACCGTTCCGAACCGATCCCCTGCCCGCCGCAGGAACGCCCGTCCGCCGCCAGACAGGACAGTTATCCGCCCCGCTTCCTGAAGGGTGTGCAGCCCCGTCTTGCCAAGCTCCGCGAGGTTGTGTCCCGGAAGGTCGTGCTGGCCGGGCACGACTATCGTTTCGTCGGGCAGGTACTTCAGCGCCAGACTGATCAGCCACGGAGACGGTTTCCAATGGTCGAACAGGTCCCCGGCGTGAAGGAGGATCGCCTGATGTTTTTCACACAGGGATCGAATGAAACGAAGCTTGTTTTCCATTGCTGCAACATACTCGTCTCGCTCACGGCAGGCGGGGATGTCGTCGCGTAAGTGCCAATCGCTGGTAAGGATCAGCCGATACGCCCGCACAGGGGACACCGATCTTTTGATTTTTCTTTCCATAACTCTTCCTGTTTTTCCAATGCGTTCGCGGTCTGTTTCAGCCGGGCAGCTACGCAATTCACCTGTTGGAGGAGGGTCGAGGCATCGTCAAGCTGTTTCTCCTGCTCGTTGAGTTCTCCGATTACATTTTTCAGCGAGTCCAGCCCCGTTTCGATATTGGAAAAGTCTGTGCGCAGCGACGAGATGCGAGCCTTCACCTGCTTGTATTCGTCCAGAACCTCCATTCCAGATTCGGCGAGACTGTCCAGCGCATCCGCTTTCCGCTTCTGTTCCGCAAGCTGATCTGCTCGCGCAAGCCAGTCGTCCAGATTTCGGAATTCGGAAAGCTGCAATTCAAGCTCACGCCCGTGTTGTACTTCCGCGGTGAGTTGCGTTCGGTTGTCCCGCGCCATGCGATTGATGTTTACGAGGGTACTGTCGATCTTGTCCAGGTCGGCTACTTCATTCAGCGTGCGAGCAACCTCGCCGGGGCTGTCCGAGAGGAGGAACGGCGGGTCCATCTGCGACTGCCACGAGAGGTCACTGATGTTGAGGGTCTGCTGAACTGTTTCCGGCACCCCAGTCCCGACGGCGTTCCACTCGCTGACCTCCAGATTTTTCGTCAGGGTGTATTTGCTCGGGCGGTGCGTCAGCAGGGACTCGTCGTCCAAAATGACGCTGACGCTCGTGGCGTCCTTGCTGCCCCACGACCGAAAACCATCCCCGAGGGGTCGGTTTGTCGCCAGCCATTTCAAGGCGCGGATGATGGCGGTCTTGCCGCTGTCGGACTGCCCCGTTATCAGGTTAACGCCGAGGTCGAGGTCAAGCACCGTGTCCGCATGGCTTTGGAAATTGTGGATGATGAGCTGTTTAATCATCGTTCCTCGTCCTCCATCGCCTCCATCCGGCTTTCCAGCCAAGCGGCGTCTTCCGGAGTTAAACCGCCCCACAGGCGGGGCGGGCGGTATGTCCCCGGCTGCCGATAGGCGTTCACCTGATATTTGATTTCCCGCACCGTCCACGGGGACAATGCCATCCCCGCGAGAAAGAAAAACATAAGTGCAAGTGCTTTCACCTATACCTCCTTGATTACCATTTTTCCCGACGCGCACACTCGGCCAATAGTAGACTGTCCGCATCCTTCTGTTTTCTGATTTCAATCGACACGCAAGGAAACAGCCGGAGTCCAATTTCCATGCTCGCCTGTTTGAGTTCCGGCGATCCCTTGATTCCCTGCGGAAGCATAACCTTCTGCCATTGTTTGCTATCCACAAACTGGACGGCCAACCCCTGATTCTCCAGCGCGATCAAGGTCGCCTCAAGGGCGCGGAGTGCGGATGCCGTGGCAACGAACCGCATGGGGTTCACCATCGGTCGTTCGAGAAACACCCGGATTCTTCTGACGTCGTCTTTCCCGTATGCTGTGATCAACGACGACAAAAAAGTGTTCAGAGCCGGGACATTGATTCGGTGAATGTTTTTCTTGGTCTTGGTGTAGTCCTGCATTTCAACAACGGGCATTGCGACGAACGCAACCAGCTTGCCATAGGCATTTATCACTCCTATGCTGCCGCTGACTCCGTTGTCGATCCCAACATAGAGGGAATGTCCGCATTCACCAATGTTTGCTTGCGAATTCATTTAATGCTTTCCCCTCATGCTTTGAACGATCAATTTGTTCCGATTCTGAAATCCGTTTCCCGAAAAACTCACGCGCCCACCGAACGATTCGCCGCAGGATTTCCATTACCGAACGCCTCCCATCTGCGCCAGTTGCTTTCTGATAAACACGATTGAAAATCCAAATCGCTTAACACCTCTCGGATTTTTCCCGGTGCCAGCGAGTCTTGCTTTAGCTCGAATTGAGGCGTACCTGCGAATGGCAGCAGTACGAGGCGGGCATTGCGAAATATGATGTCGGACGATAATGCAATGCTCCTCCACTTTTTGCCTGATACTGGCAACTCGTCCTTCAGGAACTTGATCGCAGTTAGCTCACCCACGCCAGGGACGCCGGGAACGCCATCGCTCGGACATCCGGCAATGGCTTTGACCGCTGGCCACCGACCGGGTTTAATCCCGTATTTGAGGAAGAACAAATTACGAGTAACAATTGACGCTTCCGGCCCTGCTGTGATTTGGCATTGACGATGCCGCAACAATTGATAGAGATCGTGGTCGGAGGAAATGATCGTTGTTGGAATGGCTGCATATCTCGCATCTCCGACGACAGAAGCGATCAGGTCGTCTGACTCGTATCCCGCGCAATGAAGCTGATTTGCAAATCCCATCGCGGGTAAAATCTGGTTGCGCAAAGCATCGAATTGGGCATATATCGCCTGTCGTTCTGTTTGCTCCGCTTCTGTTTGGGGCTTGCGCTTCGCTTTGTACTCCGGGAAAATCAATTGTCGTTTGCCACCAGAATCCCAGCAGAAGACAAATCGGGCGTCTTGGAATCGCTCGAACAAGCGCAGTATTGCCCAGACGAATCCGAAGGTGATTCCAGTTGTGACGTTTCCTTCCTTGCCCGCCATGGCTTTCAGCGCATGGAAGGAGCGATATCCCAACCCGTTGCTATCTACGATTATCATTGCTGTTATAGAATCCTAGTTTTTCGGTCGGAACGGATTTGACTCTGCCGGGAGATTCGGTATCGCTGCCGCCGCGCTGGTCAAATTGGAATTTTTTGCGTTTTTTGGGGCTGTTCGCACGGGACAATGCCCGCTCCGAGAACGGGTCTTTTTCAAGGTCATCATCTGGCAAAATTGCCGTTCTGCATTGCGGGCAGATGTCGTTGAAGAATTTCTTCAGAACGGTGCGATAATGACATTTAGGACACCAAATCATTTCCCCTCTCCTCCATACTTAGGTTTCCGTTTCGTTTCCAATTGGTTCTCAATCCCATTCCATACCTTTTCCATGATCTGGTGGAGTCGGTCTGTCCACCCCTTGCCGTCAATGGCCTCCACGAGTTTGTCCCGGAACAAGGATACCTGAAACTCATGCGCGTCTATCCGTCCGCTTCCGGTCTTCTGCCAGTGTTTTTCAGATATCAAAAAGTCCACGCACGCGCCCACGTCGTCCACGCCGTAATTGTAAAATATCGGTAGGTCAATTTCTCGCACCTTTCCATTAAACTTGTTCTTGGTGATTTTGATCCGGCTCACGATTCCGACATTCCGTTTCTTGTCATTGATGCTGGTAGTCAGTTTTTGGGCAACAGCGAGCCAGCACTCGTAGCTACAATAAAAGTAAAGTGCCTTCCCGCCCGCCCTTGTCTTCCGCTGGAACGACATCGGGTCTATGTTGTCGCGGGTCTGTGAAATAATGATAACCAGCGAGTCGGTCTTCTTAATATCTGCCGCGATCAGACGCAAGAGGATGCTGGCCTGTTTGGCCTTTTCCATTCCGTAGGTGCCCTTGGCTTCCTTGCCAGACTCATGCGCCTTCTGAAGTTCCTCGGCGTGTTTCAGCTCCGCCTCGGTTGTCAATGCATCCAAGCTGTCCTGGATGTAGATGAAAGGCTTGTCTCCCTTGAGCAGTCGCCGGAGATTGCTTTGCAGGCCGGTCAGGGTGGCAGAGTGCCGGGGTTCGTCCGGGTCAAGCGACGGCGGGAGAATCCGGTCAGCGGTCTTCTGTCCGAACAGCTTCACAAAGTCGAACTCGCAGGCGGCCTCGGCGTCGTCGTAGACCAGCAGATAATTGTCAAAGCGGGGATCGTGGGCGGCCTCGGCCAGCAGGGTCAGGGCTTGAAATGTCTTGCCGCTGGAGCTGTCCCCGACAATGTTGGCAATTTTGCCGGTCAGGAAGCCGCCATCGGCCCGGTCGGACAGGGCGAGGTTTAACAGGGCCGAGCCTGTGGGGACAAACAGGTGGTCTTTGTCCGGCTCCGGTTTTTCATTCGCGTGGGCGACGATCTGCTCGGTGATTGATCTGTGTATGGTGCGTTTCATATTTCATTTCCCCATGAATCCCACCCTATTGTTTCTTGGCGAGCGAACAATTCAATACGAGGCAGATCACCCATTAATTCTACGATTCGTTTTTTTGCTTCTTCTGGTTTTTTGCTATGCTCTTCAATTCTTGAAACAATGACCTGATGAACTTTGGCGGATATTCTTTTATTTTTTCCTTTTACAAACAACAAGCAGTCTTCTGAGTTTGCCCTTGTCCAATATCCCTGTCCCCAAAACAATGAATCTGATACTTTATTTTTCTTTATCCAACAGAACGCCTTTGTTTTATATTCAAAACCCCATGCCTTGCCTACTTCAAAAGCTACTGGTAAAAAGGCAGGAGTTACCCATAAAAACAACACGCAGTTTTTTGCTGTTATTTTTGGTACCCATAAATTGCAAATATCGTAGACAGACATAACAGGATAGTGCTCTGGTTTTCCATTGGCTAAATCTTGTCGTGAATCATAACTCCAAGGAGGGTCGGCATAAATAATATTGTATTTTTTCATAAAAAGATTAAAGTCAGTAGGGCCGATCCGGTGGGAACGAACAGGTGGTTCTTGTCCGGTTCCGGTTTTTCATTTGCGTGTGCAACGACTTGCTCCGGAATGGAACGCGCACGATTGATTGTTCTTGTTGCCATTGTGTCCCTCAAAAATGCGACCGTTCTTTTTCACCTCTCGGGAACGGTCAAGACCGAGCCCCAACCAGCAGGAGACCGCCCGCTGGAATTATCGGACAATCCTGCGGAGTTGCTTCTTGGCGGGCTTTTCCTCCACCGGCTCGTCGTCCTCGTCCTTCCCGGTGCCACCGCAGATCGGACAGGTTTTTCCTTTTCCCGTTTTCCCCGTACCGTCGCAGGCGAGGCAAACGTTCGCGGCAGATGTCTCCGTTTCGGGGAGTTCCTGCTGCTCTGGCTTTTCATCGTCTTCTTTTTCTTCCGGTTCAGTCTGCTCAACGGGCTTGGTCACGCGCCGAACAGCCTTGACCTCCTTCTCCGATTCCTTCTCGGGTTCGTCCTTTGTGGTCGTTTCGTCATCGCCCGATCCCGCATGAAAGATTTTCTCAATCTCCTCATAGGACATGATCTTCATTGCCTTATCCAGATCAATCGTCGAGTCAATGGTGTCATCGTCGTAATCGTCCCGGTCGAGGAAGTCTATCCGAGTGGCTTCCACGAATTTCTGTTTGCCCATTGACTTCTCGCCCCACCGAACCTTGAGGGTCTTGCCCCCCTTGAGTTCGGCAAAAGCGGCGATATCGACATCCCCATTGCGTATTTCCTCTTCCAACATTCGCCCGAACAAGAACGAGCTGATGTCCAGAATCTGCACCTCATCTTTTCCATTCTTGAGGACGACGTTAAACAGCTCGCGTTCCTTCGGACGCAGGGCCTCCACGATTTCCTCCCCGACATCCGGGTCCTTCTTGAGTCGCTGATGCTCCTCGCAAACCGGGCACCGCTTGCCTATCGTACGGGGGCAGATCAGAAACTGTTCGTCCGGCCCGATGTTGCGGTGAGCGAGATAAGTCCGCTCGTACCACAACTCCCCCTTCTTGACTTCCGGGTGAGTGTCCACCGTGACCCGGTACGGCAGGATGTCGAACTCCTCTATTCCCTTCTCTGGCTTGTACAGGTCTACTCCCTCCGGCAAGGACAGGGTGCTCAATCCCCCGGTTTGCCTGCGCGTCTCGGCACGCCTGCGCACACGATCCCTCATTGACGACGCTTGTTCCTTCATCGTTTCCCTCCCTTTCTGTTTTTGAACTCGAACCAGCTCCTTGCGACACCAAGACCGGCGAGACGAGCCGCGATATAGACAAACACCAGCGCCAGCAGGAACATGCCGAATCCAAGGATTATCATTCTGGCGGAGGTGCCCACGTTACTCTCCTTTCCGCATTATTTTCCGCACCTTGTCCCGCGCCCCGTTGCGCTCTGCCTCCTTTGCCCACTCTGCTCCGATCTCCCTCGGGACGCTCGGTCCGGCAAAGTAATTCTGTCCCTGCAGCCGCACAAGATTTTCAAGCGCTGACTTCTTCTGGTCAAGTGCGCGGACGGCGGCAACGATTACCTCAAGTTGGTAACGCGCCGTGTTCAACTCGTCGCTGAGCCTTGCGTGTTCCTTGTCGAGCAGGATCACGGCTTGCACGCTGGACTCGGTGATCTTCTCCAGCCCGAACGAAGCGGGGTTAGCGCGGATTTTCAATCCGAGACCGGCGTCATAGACCTCCAGCCGCTCCTTCGCCCGGTCAGCGATGTCGCGGGCGGTGGCCTGCTCCACGCAGTATTTCCCAAACAGGGAAGCCTGCTTGACCCACGACACGTCGAGAGCCAACGGGTCAATTTCCACGTCCTGTTGCCAGTTCAATTCGCTCATGGTCTTTTCTCCTTTCATTATTATATTTCTTCGGCCAAAAAGCTGAAAAGATTTATCCGTTGATTGTTTGATATGCAGCCATGACCAATCCGGCCTTCCCAGTATCAAAAAAGTTTTTCTGGAAAGCATCAAGTAGGAGATATGCTTGCCCGTTGTCCTTTGACAAGAGGATTGCGGATGCATACCCGAGTACCGCACGCCGGACTTGTTCGGGTTCTTGATCTATTCCTTTGATAATCCGGGCAACATCCCGCCATGGCCGCTTGGCCATCAAGGCGCGGCACAATTCAATGGTCTCGTTCTGGTTCGCAGCCTGCTGCTTCGCCGCTTCGAGCATATCAGCGGGGTCCATATTGATAATCTTGTCCAGAATCGTCAAAGCCATGCGGGCGGAGCCAAGCGAATCCTGTATGATTTGGTCAATGACTTCTTGGGACAGCGCAACCCCTTCTGCCGTGCCAACATTGATCAGCAACCTGCCCATCGTTTTGTCGTCCAGCGGCTTGACATCGAAGGTGACACAGCGAGTCTTGATTGTTGGGAGCAATTTTTCAGGATCGGTGGTGGCTAGGATAAACCAGACATGGGCCGGGGTGTCCTCCAGTGCTTTCAGCAGGGCGTGTTGAGCATCCTTGCTGAGCTGGTGGCATTCGTCAAGTAGCCATACCCGACAGGGCCCGGACATAGGTGACAACGTCATTTGCCGGAGGATGTCACGCACGGAGTCAATGCCCCGGAAATCGGCCGCATTGTTTTCTACGAAATCAAATTGTCCGACCTTCAATCTCGCCGCTACGATCCGGGCCAGCGTGGTCTTGCCGCAGCCTGACGGCCCGGTGAACAGCAGGGTATGAGGCATCTCCTCCCGCTCCATCAAGGACCGGAGAGACTGAACCGTTTTTTCATTCCCGACGAAATCCTTCAGCATTCTCGGCCGATATTTAACCGCCAGACTTGTACTCATTGTATCTCCATCGGTTGTTTATCCCGCCATGTTTTTCCTATGGGCGCGACTTCCGCTTCCACTTGCATAGGTACGCAAATCCACGGCCAATGATTACGTATATCGTGACACATTATTCTTCTGGCCTTTTGCAAGACGATTTGTGTTTCGTCAGGATGAAAACTGAACTCTATGCTGTCGTGAATCTGGCCGATGATCTTGGTACGCATTTCGTTTACTGTTAACCATCGGTGGATTTGGATCATGCTCCACAGAACGAAATGAAAACCCGTCCCCTGCCCGGGATAATTGCAGACTTCATTTTTTCTCATCGGGCCTTGACAACGAAATCCGGTCAACAAATCAAAGCACCCCTTTTTCAAATAGGATTCATACCAGTCCTGCTTCCATGTGGCATGAGTAGGAAACATCTCCTGCCAGAACTTGTCTTCCACTTTTTCAATATGGTTTGTGAATTGAGACAAAGTGACTATTTTCAGACTGCGCAAATGATCTCGCAATTTGATTCCATCCTCGGTGGTGAGATCATACTCGTCAATCGCCTCCCACATTGCAGGCGCGATGTTGCCAAAATAACTCCCATAGAACTCGGCGAAGGTAAACCCGTTCTTGCCCACATATCGAATCTTTTTTCCGATCTGTTTTGCCTTGAGCTGAAAACACATCATGGCCACGTCGCGATGCATATCCTTTGTCGGATCGGAAATGTAACTGATCAAATTGGGATCCTTACTGTAGCAGGCATTGCTGACGACCTCGTTCCCTTTGTAATCTACTTCTCCGAACTGGTGACCAGATTCCAACGGGAGAAATGCTCGACGGATAATATCTCCTTGAAACGGATCGCGCACGGGTTGATTCTGAAAATTCGGATCGCTGCTGCTACTGCGAAATGACAGCACCGTGTGCAGGTGAAACGACGGGTGAAGAAATCCTCCGGTCTGTGCCTTCAGAAGACCGAGTATGTAGGTGTCTTTCACTTTGAGGATTTTTCGCATCCGCAAAAGCTCGTTTGTGAAAGGAGTCCCGATTTTTTTCAATACGGCATAATCAACTGCCGCATGGCCCTTGCGCGTTTCCTTGGTCGGCTTGTGCCCCCATTCTTTGAACAACATGTGAGACAACTGTGTAGGGGAAGTAAAACTAGTCTTGTCCTTGAACCGAGATTTCCATTCCCGCGCTTCCTTTGTTCTCCAAAGACTTTTTTCCACTTCCAGTATTTCTTTTTCCAAAGCGACATATTGTTTTTTAAGGTATGAAACATCAACGCGAATGCCTGTTCTTTCGATGTCAGCAAATACGAGGGTACTGTCTAACAACAGCCTTTGACCTGCGATAGAAAGTGGTTTCATTGAAATAATTTCATTTGTTTTTGAGCGAGTTGAAAAGTCCAGAAGGCGTCGAGCGCATTGTACCGCAACAACTCTTCGATTGATTGAACATTCGCAAATGGGATATCGTTTTCAGTTTCTTCAAAGTCAATTTCTTTCCCCCAATTCTCTACGCCGAAGTTCAGGTATGCTTGATGCTTCAAACCGCAGATACCCCGCCGATTATCCGCGAGGTGGGCGGCGAGCATCGTATCCCATTTCCAACCTTGCGTTTCTGTCCCGAGGCAATGCGCGGCCCATTGATGCTCGAACTTGATATTGTGCCCTATCTTTGAAATGTCTTTCGCTTGCAATATCAGCTTCCACTTGTCCGCGAAATCATTTGTCATTGCCACGGAGCTGCACCATTCCCCGGTACTGATTCCGAGACTGACTATCTTGTGGTCTTTTTGTCCCCACGGACGCAGGCCGGTCGTCTCATAATCAATCGCGATTTCCATTCCCTTTTGGATAGTCCAATCATCCAGAATAGTCGGGATCGGCGCGGCAGGAAAAGGTTTTTTCAAATGCGTCAGGGCATTTTCCAAATCAGCCATGAATATCCGTTCTTCTATGGAGACATCCGATTCAAACTTGCCACGGATGGCACGGCCGTGCTGACTTCGCAGTATGTAGGAAGGATGAAACGTCGGGCATACCCACGCCTGCGCTTTCTGATCCGGTATGGCAAACCCTCGCCAACGGCCTATTGCGCCGGGGGATTCGATTCTACTAGACAAAAAACTCTCAACCGCCACTTGACCCAATAGCAGGATCAGTTTGGGCGGTTGCGCTGCGATCTCGTTCCAGATATAAGGTTGGCAGGTGTCAATCTCCTGTCGTATCGGGCGGCGATTGCTAGGCGGTCGGCACCGGACAGCGTTTGTCTTGCGGCAGTCACGGTCGAGGTCAATCCCAAACTCCTCCAGAGCCTTCCGCAACACTTGTTCAGCGGGGCCGATGAGTTGTGTATTTTGCTTGTCCTCTTCCTGTCCGGGGGCTTCTGCAACAACCAGGATTTTCATTCGCCCCTGTCCGGTCACTGGTATCTTGGGGGACGTCCACCCCCTGCTGAGCTTGCAGATACCCCCGCAGGAGAGGCTACTCTGTTCCTTGTGGAAAAAGCCCTTGGTCATTCCTTTTCTCCGACCAGCTCCATACCCCAGTTGTCAAAACCTTCCTGTATGGTAAAATTAGATTTTAGCTTTGGTTTATTATTCTTGAACGGGTGATAGTTTACCTGGTGCTGCCACCTACCCCACTTGCGAGATATTGTAGTTACATCTGGATGCTGGTCCTGCAAAGACTGGGCCATCTTCAAGCGACCATCGCCTTTGTATAGTTCCTCCATATTCCCACCTTTCATGGATAGAGTAGCTATTTTATGAGCTAGGAAGGCGTTGAACAGGAAAGTACACCATCCGTCCTTCAGGACGCGAAGGGATAAATCAGTATCCTCGTTGTATTTTCCGCGCCAGCGGTACGGGATGTCATTCTGAATGAGGATGCAGGAGTAGATTCTCGTGTTCATGTAGTAAGGAGGGAGCACTTCTTTTCGGCAGGCAAACGTGAAGTAGTTAAAGCCTGCAATGGCGATATTCTCATACCTATCCACAAACTCTTCTGCAACCCGGAAGATGGTTCCGTCTTTCACGCGTATTTTGAGGTTGTTACACAGCCGGTAAAAGTGTCTAATGTTATCGTCTAAAATCCAGTGCCGCGCTGCTCCTGTTTTGATGGAGTGCTCCCACACCCAGTTTCGCGCAGGGATGGATCCTTTTCCGAGGTTACTGAAAGGAAGCTTTAGAATCTTTGCAGGATCAATTACCTCTGCATACTGCTCGTACTCCTGTGGCTCGATGACGATGTGGTATGGTACTTGTAGATATTCGAGTTCTTTGGCCGTCAGGCGCGACTCCCACCGTCCCTTGGAGATGATATAGACAGGATACTTTGGATTTTGCGGCTTCCGGCTAACGAACCGATAGTTACTTGCGATCATTGACTCGTTCTTCGGATACCAGATATAGTGGGTCCGCTCGGTGATGCTTCTTCCGATGAGTTTAGCAAAAGCATCTCTATCTGCAAGAGTCTGGAAATGGACCTTGATTGACTGGAAGGATGACATGTCGTCCTGAAAGAATGCTGGCATTTTCTTCCAGTACTCCTTCCAGTCTGCCGGGATGTCAAAAAATCCATGCTGAACCGCCTGCGCTGTATCTTTTTTCATTTTGCTCCTTTTTCGTCATTGAAGGGAAATTACGTGCTGGAAGCCTTTCCCGTTAATCAGCATTGCGTTCGTTCCCACGATGAAGGTCTGGTCGAGCTTGAGCGAAGCCCCCAAAATCTCCGGATCAATGGATAGCTGGAACTCGATCTGCTTGGTTGCAGTCTCGATTGATTCTTTGAACCAGCCGTACTCATTCCTGGAAGAGACCAGAAGCAACCCTGTTTTAGCGAGCGACACCAGCACTTTGTTTCCCCCGGCAGATGAACTCGAAAATACTCCGGCACGATCAAGTAATTCGGATAATTTAATAGGCAGTTTCACAGTTGGTCCTTTCACATCAAGAAGGGGTACAACATCTGGGAATACTCCCTCCGTGGCGCGGCAGGAAAGTACTACGTTATCTTTGATGAAGTGGGTCCAATTGCCCACCTGGGCAATCGCATCTGGTAAGAAGGAGATGATGGAAGGGACCATCTCCCTGTTTAGGAGAACCGGTTTGATCTTTCCAAGCGGTTTGGAAAACGTTGAAATGGTCAACTGGAAGTTGTCACAACCAAATACTTTCTCGTTTGTCAAATAGACGCAGGAAAGCACCGAGGCGCTTATGCTTCTCCTGGCACTCAACGAAGCAAGGTGGAATTTATCTGCAAAGTCCTTTGGAAGGGTACTCCATGCATCTGGCTCCGGCAGCGGAATTTTCTCGACTGGAAGCTTCACGTCTTCGAACAGTATCCCTGCTCGGGATTTTCCGCAGACTATATAGAGTTCACCATCGGTGGCGATCAACTGCACCGTCTTTTCTCTTCCCTTGGCGAGCAGTTTGAGTAGAGACTCCGCCGGGATTGCCCCTTCGAGTTCCATGCCACTTGGCAGAGGGTGGCTTACAGCAATTTCTTCGTTAAAACTCCAGACGAAGCCATCCTTAAATATGAAACTGGTGGCTTGCTCGACTACGTCATGGACTGCCAATCCAGGCTTCAGTTTCTTAAGCATGACTAGCAGATTTTCTCGATCTATCTCTGCTTCTTTTTTCATTGGTTCTCCTTTGGTTGATCTGTTTTTCGCAAGTACATGAACATTGTCAATTTGGCCAACCTGGCAATTTTTCTGCCCACCTGCCCGGTGAGAGGCAAGAAAGGATCACCATGGTGGTTTGGAGCCTGCCCTATGAGAAGAAGTTTCATTGTGCCAATCCAAATCCTTTATCCATGGTGGGTTTCGCTAGTCGCGGCCAGTTGGACGGTGTCCACTCTTCCAGCAAATTCCATCGAGCGCCGTTCCACCAGTGGGTCAGTTGATCATCTTCCCACATCTTCATGTCGCAGCGCGAGAATGTGATCGAGCATCTTGCGCATTCTGGTATTTCTGCCCGACACTGTTTCCGAAGTTTCCTTCTTGCATCCTGCATTTTCTGGCCGAACCAGAACTGAAGAAAGCCTTTTTCACCATCCAACACATTTCCCATCGTACCTGCTGTTTCTCCCATGAAGTCTTGGCAGCAGAGCTCATATGATCCATTGCAATGCACAGAAACATACCTAAACGGTTGGGTGCATCCGCGCCACAGAGGATTGGTAACGGGTTTCAATCCAAATTCTTCTGCAGCTTTCCAATCAAGATGATTGTAAAATGTACCCAACCTGTTTAGATTGCGGCGTTTCTTCGGCCAGTTTCCTGGGTGGTCCATTAGCACGATCAGTTTCAAATCAGGTCCAGTGTAAGTCCAAGCTCCTGGAGCTTTTTCTGGTTTGTTGTAATACTCGTAAAAAGGAACGCCTGATTCTTTAGCCAATTTTACATGGAGTTCCTTCGGTGCATACATGTCCACATAAATGATATTTGTGCCGGCATCAAACAGTTCCTGGTGTGTCAGTTCGCCTTTTGCGAGCATCGTGCCATTTGTGGTGATCTGGATCTGGCTAAGCGGACTTATTTTTCTCGCCATCCTGATGAACTCTGGAAGAAAAGGATGCAAGGTGGGTTCGCCTGCATTGGCCATCTCTACTCGGGTCACCGGAGAAACCACTGCGATAGTGTTCCACAAAGCGAACCATGTTTTCTTAGTCATGAACTCCGGTTCACCAGTAAACAATCTAGTCGCGCAATGTCCGCACCGGAGGTTGCATCCCCGCACAGGCTCTATCGCCCATGACCAAGGACTCTGCCTTCCCAGAGGATTACGAGACCCTTTGGGTGTTTGGAAGTTGCTAGCCAACAGTTCAGGTATGTTGGGGTTACTCATTAAAAACAACCATCCATCTAGGTATTTTTAACGAATCCTCCGTCGAACAAGACCGTTCTAGAACGACGGAGGATAACGATAGGGCCTGGATTAAATGAACTTACAGGTGCCATCTTCAGAAGACTTCATTACACCGAACTCGACAAGGGCCGCCAGCACGTCCTTGCAGATAACGTCTGCATGGGAGCCTGCTTTTCCATTCTTCTTAATCATTAGTTCTGTCGATTTCATTTCCAGCTCTTTAGCACCGACGCCAGTGTCCCGCGCACCAAGGTTATGTAAGACTGTAAAGACAGCCTCGCGGCGGCTGATACGGCTTTCGTTCTTCTTCTCGGCAGGTTTCCCCCTCTTCTCCAGATCCAGAGTAGAATCTTTCTTCTCGGCCTTCGGGGCTTTCGACCACCCGAGGTCCTTCAGCACCTTCCACGTGGTAAGGTCCAGCTCATCGTCATTCTTGATCTGCGGAAACATCTCGATCAGCTCGGCTTGAATTGCCCCATCCTCGGCGGCGATATCCAGCGGCGGTTCCGGCTTGAGCACCGCGTTGACGTTCTTCGCCGCGAGGGCGAGGGCGCTTTCCTGCTTTGGCTCCTTAACCGGCGCGGTTTCGGTTTTCGTTGTGGTTTTTACCTTTTTCATTCCCATCCCTCCTTTATTTATTTGGGAATTTTCCCGTACCCTATTATATTTCTTCGACCAAAAAGCTGAAAAGATTTTTGTGCTAAAAGCTGAATAATACTGGACGCCCCACGCGCAGAGCTTGCCCAACCGTCACTTCGTCCTCGATATGGAAATCAGCTTCTCGCAGAACGATGGTATTGAGCCGCATGATCCCGGCCCTTTTTTCTTCCGTCGTTTGGTTCAATCCGAACATCCCGGTGACATGAGCGAACTTGCGCTTGTCCTCGCTGAAGTCGTCCATGTCCAAACTGGCTTTCTTATATCCCCTCGCCGCCGCCTGCGTCGCCGTCACCACGAGGCAATGCCGCTCCTGTGAGAGGCCACGAAGGAGTTGCCATGTCCGGTTCTGCTGATGACGGAAATCCTCTTTCCCATTTTCAGACATGAGGTTGTCGGCATAATCCACCACGATCACATCAGGCACAAACCCCTCGAACGATTCCCAATTATCTAGCACCGCTTTCAACCCCGATGCGGACAATTGGTTAGATGGATGCACGGACAATCGAAAGTCCCGCCCCTTTGTTCGGCCAAGAAACCTATTTCCGATTTTCCATGCTTCTCGCCATGAAAGCGGTTTTGCGATATGCACCAACTCGTACCACATCGCGCCTTTGAAATGTTTGTCCTGATCACAGTCTGAACATGGAGTGTGATTGACAAATGCCCCGGACTCATATGCTTCGAACGCCCCGAGAGGAGTCCACTTTTCCATTATTGGTTTGTTCTTGTGCGGACATCGCTTGCACTTCCCTGTCTGGTTCAACTTGCAATCCAATACCGGGATCACCTGATCCCCGACATACCATTCCAGATTGCTCTTGCCCGCCAACCGGACGCACACTCTGACGATCACCTGCTCCCGGCTCATGTCTCCGATCTGGAACAGGGCGACGTTGCATCGCGCCATCGCAGCACGAATGGCAACTTCGTTCAGCCACCATGTCTTGCCACGCTTCTCCGGCCCCATGAACGCAACAAACTGGTCCCGGTTCAGTACGCTATTCATCAACTTACCGAGTTTTCCGGGAAAAGTAAAGAGCGGTTTTTCTATCCGCTCGAACGCTTGCTGAATGGCGTCGGCATCTTTGAACGGGTTCGCACCGAGGGACTTTGGACGCCCCACTCTTTTGTAACCGGACAGTTCCGCCTCTGCCTCCACGAGTTCGCCTTGAGACGCGAGGCCAGATACCATCCGGGTCAGGCGGGACAGGGACAGCCGCTTGAACCATCCCTCGGCTTGATCGAGGAGATATGGCGCGTTGAGCGTTTCCGTCCGCGCATAATCATCGGACAGGGAGGCGAGCAGATCGGAAATCAGCTCAGCTTCCGTCGGCTCCATTTGGTCGAGCGAAGCTTCGTAGATACTTTTGATGTGAACGCCGGGGGCTTTCTCATACTGCTCGAAATAACGAAAGCACCACTCGGCCACAGTGCGGACATATCTCGTCTCAATCAAATCAGGGTTGTAAAAAGATCGGGCCTCTTTCAGGAATTGATCTGATATGATAGCCCCGGTCAAGAATTGCCGCTCGATTGTCCCCTGAACTTCTCGTTTCTGGATTTTCATTTATTCCTTTCTCTTGCCTGTCTTGAAATCGTACCCGGTCCATTTCTCGCACCGTTCTATGTACTGGTTCCACCGCTGCCGCCCGACTGCGAGATCATCCGGGGTTCGAAATGGAAACCGAGGTTGGAGTTCCAACAGATATCGTAACCAATCCGACCAGAATTTCCGAAGCGGCAAGACGTCGGTCGGACCTTGATTTTCATTTCGGGGGTTGCGAATCTCATGTAGCGCGTCCCAATACCGCTGGACTTGCATTGCTAGTTGTTTAGCGACGGGAGCGGGGATTGGTCTGTTGGTGTCTCTGCCTAGCTCCATCATATCCTCATATCGCAACGCGAGCGCGCCTTTCGGGATAGTTGATATCACGCAAGGGGAAGAAGCGTCAGGCAGGAATAACCCGCGCCATCCGCAGCTGATAGACTTGTTAATAGCGGCAATTATTACCTCGGGCGAGTGCGGGAGCATAGCTCTGACAATTTTCTGGTATGCCAACGGGGTGAGCGGACATTTCTTTTCTTTCCGGTGTTGGATAAACTCCGCCCACGCTTTAGCCAAGTTATCGAAACGGGAAAAGTGAAACGGGAGATCGGAGGGGTCAAACTTGTCTTTCCGCAAAAAATCCTTTTTAGTAGATTTAGTACTTTGTATATCTGTATTTAGTAGTATGTAATTTTCCGTATGCGGGTTTTCCGTATGCGGGTTTTCCGTATGCGGGTTTTCCGTATGCGGGTTTTCCGTATGCGGGTTTTCCGTATGCGGGTTTTCCGTATGCGGGTTTTCCGTATGCGGTCGTTCCCATACATCCCAGATGCTTTTTCCCCACCGCCCATGTTTGGTTTTCGGTTGTTTGCACGTGAGATATCCCGCCGCGATCAACTCCTTTATGCCCGCTCGAACTGATCCCGCACCGTCTTTGTCCGAGTTGGTGATGATTTCCGTTATGAAAAACTCCCAATCGGTTGGTTTGGAAAGCATGAAAGCAAGTAAACCTCGTGCCTTAAACGACAAAGTCTTGTCTGAAAGCGTTTGGTTGGACAGAACGGTGTAGTTGACTTCGTGTTTGTTTCTAAAAATCATTTCAAGTCCCCCATCAACTGCACCGCATTTTCAACTGACAAATCAGCCACATCTGCGATTCCTGCTCGAACGAGTTGCACTTGTATGCCAAGGGGTGCGAGCATGTGTGCCAGTTTTTCCGCGCCCGCGCTCCCGGCCTCATCTTCATCAAACAGAATATAGGCACGCTTCCAATGCTTCCGAATTTTCATCGCCTGCGTGTTTGTCACCGTTGCTCCGAAGGTGGCGACGGCGCCCGGCCCGAGCCGCCAGACTTTGGTGATGCCTTCTGTGACCACCACCGAGCGTCGCCCTCGCGCTTCGTCTCCGCCGTACAGACAGCACTTCGCCGGGATGATCGCCTCGGTGTCCGGGCAGGTCTTGTACCGTTCCCGAGCAGTCGGGGAGATTGCGCGTGCCTGCCAGCAGACGATTTTTTTATTCTCCTTTATCGGGGCAATAATCCGCCACGGTATCGGCCCGGCTGCTCCCGTTCCGAGCAGTCCCCAGCGCCGGGCCGTTTCAAGGTCAAACATGCGTGTTTTTAGGTACTCTTGGTGGGGTTTGTCAAGCGAACCCGACCCAATGGGCAATTTCATCGTCAAAACACCGTCTAAAATGCCCGAGGATTGACGATCTTTCCCCAATACAGGGTCTACATCCCCCCGGTATCTCTCGGCGATCCTACGGCATTCTAGCGGGGGTTGTCCGAGTACGAGGGAAAGGGTCTCAAAAAGGTCCAGTCGCCCGCACCGGAAGCAGGAAAAAACTGTTCCGCTCCAGCCCAGCCCCATCTTGCCGTCACCACGATAGCAGACGGGGCAGTGGAGCTGAAGCCAGTCGCCATTGCCATGCCGGAATTCAACCCCGTGGTCGTTCAGCAGCGCGGCCATATTTAATCGAGAGCGTGGTCGTAGGGGCATTGAGAGCATCCTTTGTCGGGCGAATCTTGACGGCGGAGTTGATCAGGTTCTCCATTGACCAGTAGCCGTTTCCAATCTGTTCATTCTTAAACAACAAATGATAGACCGGGTAGTCGTGGATGTTCGATCCGTATCTTTGCAGTTGAGCGACCGTCCCCTTCTTTGATTCGATCCACCATCCGTTGAAGTTGACCCAGATTGGAAAGACAGTTCGGGAGTGAAAGCGTTTTTGTTTTGCACGTTTCATTTTTCCTCATTCCTTTTCTTGATGCGTTTGACGATGTCCGATAGCGGCACGGATGCGATGGTGACATTGTTTTCCCGAAGCGTCTTCGCAATTAGGTATTCGAGATGATCTCGAATCGTGATCCGGTTCGCCCGCAGCCACGCGGCATAAGTGTTTTTCAATTGGGTTGGAAAGTTATTTATTGCCCACGTACAGTAGGTTTTATTTTTCATTGCTCGATATTCCTTTCAGTCGTTGAATCAACTCGTTCTGGATGTTTGCCGCGCTGTCGGCGAGACCCCCATCCAACACCCCCGCCACTATCTCGCGTTTCTTCGCAATCAGCTCCAGCATGTCTACCTCCAGCGTGCCCTTCGCTGCGAGGTAATAAATATTGGCTGCCCCCTTCTGCCCGATTCGGTGGATGCGGTCTTCGGCCTGATCCAACTCCCCCGGTGTCCATGGGAACTCAAGGAATGCAGTGTCTTGTGCGGCGGTCAGGGTGATCCCCACCCCTGCCGCTTGGATGTTCCCAATGAACAGCCGGACGCCGGGATCGGTTTGGAATCGCTCCACTATCAGGCTGCGGCTTGTTATCTCGGTGCGGCCATCTAACGAGACGGCGCGTTCGCTGTATCGCGCCATCAGCCGGTCAATGGTGGCATGATGAACTGCGAACAACACTAGCTTTCCCGGTGACGTCTCCAGGAAATTGTCGATCCATTCGCAGCACAAATCAAACTTGGCGTCAAGCGCCGCCTGCCGCAGTTTGCTAATTTGCGTGATATCCGCAAGCGGATCGTTGCCCCACTCGACCCGTTGCAGCGCCAATTTGTACACATCTGCTTTTCCATTCAGCTCCAGCGGGATCATCGTCCGGGTCTTGGGCGGCAAGTCGGTTAGGACGTCCGCTTTGAGCCTGCGGATCATTAGTGTGGACAATTTGTGGTGCAGCTCGTCCGTGTTGCTTGCGCCGGAAAAGTCCCACCCAAACCTGCCGCATTGCGCGTTACAATATCGCTTCGCAAACGCCCACCAGTCGCCAAACATGGTGTTGTCGAGGATGCTCAACGTGGTGAAAAATTCTGCAGGCCGGTTGATGATTGGCGTGCCAGACATCGCTATAACGTGACGTCGTCCTTTACATAGCCAGCGCACCGCTTTCGTCCGAGCCGCTTTCGGGTTCTTGATGTAATGGGCTTCGTCTAGCACAACCGTCCGGATGCTCCCCAATATAGGGAGCCATTTGGCGAGGATGTCGTAGTTGACAATCAGCACATCCAGCCCCACGACTTGCTCTGGAGCCGGTTGCGACCCGGATAAGACGCGACAGGACAGCGTAGTCCAGTCCGCGCACTCCCGCGCCCAGTTGCCCTTGAGCGAAGCAGGACAGACGATCAGTGCGGGCAGCACCGGTGCGCCTTTGTGCTGAAGCCACGCTAATGCCTGCACGGTTTTCCCGAGGCCCATCTCGTCGGCGATCAGGCTGCGGCCGAACCGGGACTCCAGAAAGCCCACGCCCTCCGCTTGGAAGGGGTAGAGCTTCTTCTTGAGGCCGGGGATGTTGTCGATCCTCGCCCGCACGACCGGGGTCGGATTCAGCCATTGCTGCTCCCACGCCAGCACGTCGGGCCTGATCGTGAACCCCCAACCCCGGAGCATCTTCAGCGCCTCCGGCCCGGCGGGGCACAGCCATGCCCGCAACTCGGGCGACCAACGCCGCCCCGAAGGCAGGCAGCGCACCTGTGCAACGACAGCTGGGTCGTAACTGAACTCGATCCGAAAGCAGGTGTTGAACATCGAGACTGTTTTCATCTGTACACCACATTATATTTCCACGACGCAAATGTTAGAAACTTTTTATTCCCTCCTTCAGTTCGACCATGACGCGGTGGATGACTTTCCATTGCCATCCCTGCTCGCGCAGATACTCGCGGAGCATTTTCCGCGTTATGCGTTTGCATCCATCCACGCCCAAATCCAGCACCTCGGCAGGCCCGTCGAGAATTATCCGCGCCACCTGCCGCGCCTCCTCCGACAAGGACTCGAGCCAATCTTTTAGCTTCAGAGTACTTTCCGGGGTGATGCTCGTGGTGGCTTCCGGGGTGTACTGCTCGTCACCGAGACCGACGAGTTTGTTCCGCATCCCCCATTGAGCAAGCCCGTTCCAGACGCAATGGTATAGGAAGGTCCCGAACTGGCCCCGCTCTTCGTCCCATGTTTCGGTGACGCGCATGAACTGAAAGCACGCCTCCGCATATAACTCGCGCTCGGGTCGTCCGCAGCGGCCTGCCGCTTCCCATGCGAGCTTATGAAGCAGGCGTTCGTACTTCATGAATTTGGCTTCGATCTGCTCTTCGGTCATATTGCCTCCATTGTTATCGTCTGCCCGAGCTTTTTGCTGATCTGAACATCAGTCACCATGCACCACAGGGTCGGAATGAGGATTTTCTCCGGCATGGTGAAGAAGCCGTCGGTCCAGACGACCTGAACGTCCGGCCTCCCTGCCCTCGTGTCCATAGTTCCCTGACCCCGGCCCGCGGGGCTTTGCAAAATCAATCAGTACCGCATTGGGCTTTAGGACGCTTGGCGCGGTTCGCTTCCATTCTTGGGCGACCAAATCTGTTCCTTCTCCGCGTATAGCCAAAAGATATCGAGCACCTGTGCCGTGTGGTAACTCGCTGACGTTTCGCAGACGGGATTCAACTTCCCTTGAATAAGGGATCGTCTTCCCTAGACTTTCCCACGGGGCGTGCTCCTTGACCAAATCGTTGAGGTACTGCTCTTCCGCCTTTTCGCACTCTTCCCGCACCGCTGCTTCGCACTCCAGCGCGTGCAGCGCGTCGGCGTAGTTGGTCGCGCCAAGGTCAGTGCAACTCGACCCGTGCGCCCAGTAGTACAGGCAGCCGTTCTGCCCAGCGTACCCCGTTAATCCGAGTTTCCGCCCCGCCTTCGTCAGTCGCTCGATCGTCGTCTCGTTCATAGCTTTCATCTCCTGGTTCTTCCTGGTTCTCGTGGCTTGGTTCTCTTCTCTTAAATCCCGCGTTCCTTTCTGAATTGCCTCATGCCCGCCCATGCCGCGTAATCCGTTTGCAAACTCACAAGCACGGCTTGCACGATGTTCCCGTGCATGGCAAGCCCCATATTCGCGACCGCATCCGTGCCCGCGTTTATGGCTTGGATTCGCTCCTGATATCGTTCCCGCATATACTCCGCCGGCCCGCTAACCTGGCCGCTTGCGGCGTCAAAGCTGAACCGGCCCGCGGTCCTGGATTGCGCCCGTGCCGCGGCCGCTTCCTGGCGTTCGGTCTCCGCTCTGGCCCGCTCAATCTCTGCCGCGCTTATCTCGTATCCCCGTGCATTCATGGTTGCCTTTCTCCTGTTCCCGCGTTTTTTTCGCTTGCTGTTCGGAAAAAGAAACAAACGCTGTTCGGGCTATTTCCTTTTCGGTTTCGGTTGCGTATTTTCCAAGCGCGTTGAATAGCAGCCTGGCAACCTCGGCTAATTGAAGCTCGGTTTTCATCTCCGTACCCGCCTTTCGTATTGCGTTGCCGTTTCGATGTGCGTTTCCTCGATCACGTCCGCCTGCCCTTTCTGATTCTCCGCAACCTCTTGTTCCAAACCATGCGAGGTGCGGTTGCCGTGCCACCACCCGAGCGTAAGTTTCGTCAGGATCAGATTGTTGGTTTTGATTTCCATTTCCATGGTTTCCTTTGATTGGGGTTGAGGGCGGTTGGAAGTCCCGCCCTCGGATTTCTGCTCCTTCATTATGACTCAATCGCTTTCACTGTCTGCTGGAGGCACTCGACCGGGATGGCCTCAGGGAACGTGATCTGGACTCTGATGCCTCTCGGCAGCTTGCTCATGAGCCTGTACATGTCTTCCGACATGCCAGACTTGGCCGTCTGGATGAATGCCGTCTTATCGGTGACGTTCTCGATCTTGGTGCCATACGGGGTCTCATAGTGATGGGTCTTGTACGAGTAGCCGTGCGACCGGAACCCGCCGCTCAACCACTTTGTCTCCGACACCACGTTGATCGGCTGGCCGAGCAGGTTGGCCAGCCTGTCGGTTTCAGACTTCACCTTGGCCTTGGTGGCGGCAGCGCTGTCAGCGCGGGCCTTCAACGTGGCGTCCAGGTCCTTGACGGCCTTGGCGACGCCCTTGATGGACTTGGGGAACTTGCGGTCCTTGTAGGAAGCTCCGACAGTCCCCACCTCGAACCTGCCGTAGGAGCCCCGGTGGATGATGTAGGTGCGGTTGTTGTAGACCAGCTTCTCATCCGGGTCGCTGAAGTATGCGTGCTCCTCAATGTGCTTCTTCAGGCCCTCTCGGTCCACCAATTCGAACTTGGTGCCGGGCAGCTCAGCCGCGACCGCCTTCTGGAAGTTGTCGCTGGCAACGAGCACCTTCTCCAGAGCGTCCAGCTGCTTGACGATCCGCGCCTTCCGCTTGATCTCTTCGAGCTTCGCCTCGCGCTCGGCAAGGGCCGCCCTCACCTCGGCGTAGATCTCCTCCTCGGGGACCGGGCTCATCGCAATGGCGACCTTGGCCGTTTTGGCATCCTTCCACTCGATGGAGTCGAAGCCGGTGGCCTCCTTGTTCCAGGCCAGCCTCAGGGCGGCGATTGACACCTTCCCGAAGTTCACAGTCACGCCGTACTCATCAGCTGTCAGATTTAATTTCTTTTCCATTGTCATGTCTCCTTTGATTGGGGTTGAGGGCGGTTGGAAGTCCCGCCCTCGGATCGTTGTTGATTACCCGAGGCACGCCTTCCGATATGCCAACTCGGATTCGAGGACCGCCATCTTCGCCCGCTCGACGTCGAGGTTCTTGGTGGCTCTCGGGAGCGTTTTCATTGTCGCCTGTGCCGCTTTTTTCTGCATGCCGCATTCGCGTATCTGCTGTCGCACGTCTTTGAGGTGCTGCTTGGTCGTCCTGATCTCGGCGATCAGGGTTTTGCGATGCGCCTTGAGAGCCGCCAGCGTTTTGAGAGCCTCTGCCCTCACCCCGGACTTCTGTGCGGCGTTTTCGCCCTTGACGACCTTGCTTCGTGCGATCTTCAAAGCGATCCGCGCCTCGTTGAGGGCACGCTTCGCCACCAGGATTGGGGATTCGGCGGTGATGGCCACGGGCTGCTTGTTGACTTTGTCATTCTTCATTTCGGTCTCCTTGGTTGTGTTCTCTTTCCCTTTCCCTCTTTCTCGATCCGGCCTCGTGTTTGTGTCCTGCCCTCCTTTCAAAAAAGATTTATTCTTAATGTATTAAACTTGTTGTTGCTTGGTCATGTAGGATTCCTTTTCTGGTTAGGGAATTAAGCGTTTACATGTGCCGCTCCACCTTTTTCTGGCATTTCTGTTGTTGTTCTTTTGTACAGTTACGACATAACTGCTCACGCCCGCGCTTGAGGCACCGGTCGTAATCCACAAACATTTTGTATTTGAACTTTCTAACAGTGCGGAATGTCTGTCCGTCACGGAATGTGAAGCATTCCCCAACAGATATCTTGCCAGCCCGCACCAGTGCCAGCATGTCAAGTATTCGCGTGTTGTCCGCTGTGTGGCAGTCCATTCGTAGCCACTCGTGTCCGCATTTACGTTCAACATCTAAGGCTTTATACGTTGATTTCATTTCCACTCTCCTTGCTTGGTTAGGGATTCTCGAACACCGACTAAGATCACGTTGCCCAATCCATTAGCACCTCCTTGCCTGTCCTCCTTTGCTTTTGGTTAGGGTTTCTCTTTTCATGCGTAATCTATTAAACTTGTTAACATTTGTCCAGCGTTTTGAGCAACTTTTTTTACTTTTTTTTGCGTTGATTATCAACGAGTTATGGCTTTTTTCCGGTTTGGGCTAAAAATTTGTTGTCTTTGCGGCGGGAAAAGGGGTAGAATCTATCGCATGGAGGAACGTCTTGAAAAACAACCCGCACCGGCCCCGGTGCCCCGACGGTTGGTGCCGCGCCAGCTTCGATCCCGGAAGCGTGCCGGGCGTCCGCTGACACTGACCCCTGACATCGTCGCCCGCGCCCACTACGCCTGCGCCGAATGCGGGGCAACGCTCGAACAGCTCGCGAAGATTCTTCCGGCTACCATGTTCACTTTGAAAAACTGGATGCGCTACGACAGGGAGTTCCGGGCGGCGGTGCGGCAGGGCATGGACGAGTACCATAGCAACCGGGTCGAGGGATCGCTGCTCAAGCGGGCGCTGGGGTATTCGTATGACGAGGTCACAGAGCAGGACGTTGAGGTGTTCGGGAAAAATTCTCTTGGCATGAACGTTAAGGTCCCCGCGCACCGGATCACCACGGTTCACAAGGTGCTGCCGCCTGATACGGGTGCACTGATTTTCTACCTGACCAATCGCCTGCCGGAACGTTGGCGGCAAACTTACCGCACCGAGACCGCGACCAAAACGGAAACGAATGTCGAACACAACATCAGTGTCGATCTCACAAAAATACCGAAGGAAGACCTTGAAACCTTGCGAAACATCCTCCGCCGAGTCGAGCCTATTGCTCCAGCGATTGCCGACCTGCAAGCAGGTGGACGACCAGCTCGCCAAAACCTGCTTGCGTGAGTTCATCGAGCAGGCATGGCGGGTCGTCGAGCCGCGCCCGTTTGTCCCGGGCTGGCACATTGATCTGATTTGCGACCATCTTGAAGCGGTCTTCAAGGGTGAGATCAAGCGGTTGCTAATCAACATCCCGCCGCGCCACATGAAATCTCTTTCCGTCTCGGTGCTGTGGCCAGCGTGGTGCTGGCTGTCCGATCCCGGCATTCGTTTCCTCGCAGCGTCATACGCGCACTCGCTGTCTATCAGGGATTCGGTCAAGTGCAGGCGACTGGTACAATCGGAGTTCTACGCGCGCCTGCGGAGGAAGTTCCAGCCGGACTTTCTGCTGACCGGTGACGTCAACAATAAAATCCGGTTCGAAAACAACATGGGCGGCGTCCGGATCGCGGCATCCGTCGAGGGTGCATTGACCGGAGAAGGCGGGGACATCATTATCGTGGATGATCCGCACAACGTCGTCGAGGGCGAGAGCGCAACGCAGCGACAGGCTGTACTAGAGTGGTGGGACTATTCAATGAGTACCCGCCTCAACAATCAGAAGACCGGGGCGTACGTCGTGATCATGCAGCGCGTCCACGAGGACGATCTCACGGGGCATTTGCTCGCCCAGTCGCGGGGACGCTGGGAACACCTATGCCTCCCTGCCCGGTACGAGGGCCGGAAGCTTGTGTCTACGTCGCTGAAAAAAGAGGATCAACGAAACGAGATCAACCAGCCGCTCTGGCCTGCGCAGTTTGGCGATGCGGAATTGTTGGACTTGGAATCGCAGCTTGGTTCGTACGGGTCGGCAGGACAACTCCAGCAGCGGCCAAGCCCTCGTGAGGGTGGGATGTTCCGTGTAAGGAATCTGCTGCGGAATCGGATGCTGGAAATCGACAAGCGCATGATCTCCAGCTCTATTCGGTACTGGGATAAGGCCGGAAGCGCAGGCGCAGGCTGTTATTCCGCGGGTGTGCTGATCCACGAGTTGACTGATCACACCTTCCTTGTCGCGGACGTGGTCGCGGGGCAATGGGGCGCGCTGGAGCGGGAGGAGCGCATCAAAGCGACAGCATCCATGGATGGCAGGTCAGTCCGAATTTGGATCGAACAAGAACCTGGCAGCGGCGGAAAGGAAAGCGCGGAAAACACCATCCGCAATCTGGCCGGGTACATCGTCAAGGCGGACCGCGTCACCGGGGACAAGGTCAGCCGGGCGGAGCCGTTTGCCGCGCAAGTCGAATCGGGCAACGTCTTCGTGATGGACCGCCCATGGACGAAGGACTACATTGACGAGCTGGAATTGTTCCCCAATGGAAAATACAAGGACAAGGTCGATGCCAGCGCGGGCGCGTTCAACAAACTCGTCGGGCGGGGCAGGATGATCCGCCCCCATGTTGGATCAGCGCCCAACGCGGACGAGGTCCCCGACAACTACGCAGATCTGCTCGCACGCGCCGCATCACCTGAAGAGCGCAAAGAACTGGAAGGACTGATCCATGCCTACGCCGCAAGCTGATCTCCGCCAGCAGCTGCTTGAGCGCCTCGCCGCCGCAAAGCTCAAGCAGCGGCAGGTCACCGAGGATGCCGCCCACACCGAGCGCGTGCTTGCTGATCGCAGCGCATGGCAGGTACTGGGTAGCAGGGGGAAGTTGAGCAACATCTTCCCGACGGCGAGCGGCGAGAGCATTCTCCCGAGGAGGTTCCCGGCATGAGCTTCCTGTCCCGGATTGCAAGCAAGGCAGCGTCAAGGATGTTCTCCCGGATCATTGAGGCGTCCCTGCCCCACGGCCAGCTAGAGTGGTTGAAGCGTTTCGGCAAACAGCCCGACATCTCCAAGGAAGCGCTCGTCCGCAAATACTGGGGCTGGACTTACATGTGCGCACAGGTGTCCGCCGCCCGGTTCGCCAGCACACCGCTCAAGGTTTACGCTGCGCGGGGCAAGGGCCAGTCGGTTGTCAAGAACTTCGCCGCCCATAAGGTGGATAAGGCGCAGTCTGCATGGCTCCGCAAGCGGATTGGCAAGTCCCTCCCACAGGTGATGGGCGCGGAAGAGTTCGAGGAGCTGGAAGAGCATCCGTTGCTTGACCTGTTCGAGAAAGTCAACGATCAGGAAAACGGATTTGAGATGAGGGAATTAACCTGCACTATGCTGGACCTCACCGGGGACGCTTACTGGTACGTTGAGCGTGACAAGATGGGCGTGCCCAGCAAGCTGTTTCTTTTGCGCAGTCAATGGGTACGGATCGTGCCGGACGCCAAGAAGTTCATCGGGGAGTTTGTCTACGGCGAGAACGTGTTTGACGATCCGGTGCGGTTCCAGCCCAGCGAGGTGATCCATTTTAAGTACCCCAACCCGACCGACCCCTGGTACGGTATGGGGCCGGTGCAGGCCGCCGCCTACGCGATAGAGGGCAACGAGATGCGCGAGAAGTTCATGATCGCAACCATGGCCAACATGGCGCGCCCTGATCTGATCGTCAAGTACGTTGAGGGCGCGTTGGAGCCCAAGGAGCGCGGCGAGCTGGAGCGCGAATGGAACGCCATGTTCCGCGGCCCGCAGAACGCAGGCAAGGTCAAGATCACAGACTTCAGGTACGAGATCGACAAGGTGGGGTGGACGCCACAGGAGCTGCGGTTCAACGAGGGCGAGGACTGGATCATGAAAAAAATCTGCGGCGCGTTCCCCGTGCCAATCGGCCTGGTGGACACTTCCCAGATCAGCCGCGCACCGAGAGCAGGCATGGAAGGCGCAGACCTGTTTATGGCGCAGTTCAACACGTTGCCGCGCTGCACCCGCATCGAGGAAAAATTGAATGAGCAGCTTTGCCCCATGTACGACGACCGGCTGTTCGTGGCCTTCGACAACCCAGTGCCCAAGGACAGGCGGGAGCAGCTCAACGAGGACGCCACCAAGCTCGGCGTGTGCCTGACCACGATCAACGAAATCCGCAAGCGCGACGGCGACGACCCCGTCGAATGGGGAGACACGCCGATCATGCTCCAGCAGATG
>Ga0209719_1001250_pt1 | contig 31933 bp, 39 predicted proteins | sample AD_JPNAS2_MetaG_FD_184421 | JGI IMG/M metagenome (GOLD analysis project Ga0209719, IMG submission 184421) | Active sludge microbial communities of municipal wastewater-treating anaerobic digesters from Japan - AD_JPNAS2_MetaG (SPAdes) (version 2) | ecosystem: Engineered > Bioreactor > Anaerobic...
ATATCCTGAACTTTAATTATTTTGTAATTGTTTTTTTTTGTAAATAAGGGGGTAATGGTGCGATATTTTGAATTGTGCGAAAATGTAATAAAAATAGATAGATAGATAGGCAATTTACTACTTTTATACAAGAGAGGTATTATTTTTACATTTTGTATTTATTTTTTTTATTTTTTTCATTTTAATTATAAAATCTTTTCCATTTACACTTTTCATAATACCCTTCTTTTTTCCCCTTCTCTTCTTTATTTTACTTTCAACTATCTATCTATCTATTTATTATATATTTTTAATCAATTATAAGTTATTTTATATTAAAATCTTAAAAACCTAAAAACCTTAGAAATAAACTTTTTATCAATTAAAAAAAAATATAAAATTATTAGATAGAGAGATAAACCCCTAAAACGCTATCTATCTATTTCCAATACATTTTTAATCAATTATAAACAATTTTACAATTCCGGAATTATACTACAATTATAAAACTTTTTACATTTATTTATAAAAAACCCTTGACAAGGTAAAACAAAAATGATACAATTATTATAGATAAAGAATAATCTTTATTTTAAAAACTCATCAAGAAAGGAAGGTAATAAAATGAGTGAAAACATTAAAAAGGTTGAAAGCGTAGAACAACCAAAGGCAAAGACTACGACAAAGGGCAAGGGCAAGAAAGCCCAAGCATTAGAACAAAAGGCAAAGACAACGCAAGAGCAATTAAAAAAAGCACTTGAAAGCGTAGGCGTTAAGGTTGAGAACGAACAAGTTGAAAAGGTTGAGAGCAAAGCAAAGCCACAAAGTGAAAGACTTAAAGAGTTAAGGGAAAAATTAGAAAATAAAACTATTGAACCTAACGAGGCGATAGAACTTGCAAATCATTTTATAAGGTTGATTACTTGGAAAAAATTAAAAGATATGAATCACATATCCCAAAACTACAACATTGTTAAACCTAAAATTGTAAAGCACTTTACAAAAAAAGGTTTTGATGATGCTATCAAGGACATTAAACAAAGAGAGCCATACAACGAGCAAGAAAGAAAAAAACTTGAAAGCAAGGGACTACTACTTGAAAATGGAAAAGTTATTGACTTACATAAGGCATTTAATCTTAAAGCAATTTATGCGTTTTATAACTTGAACTTTACGAAAGAACAAGCAAAAATAAGAAAGGCAAACAAAGTAAAGGTCTAATCTATGACTAAAACGACAGCATTGAAAGTTAATGAACTTGTTAAAGGACTAATGAAAGGCGTTGAGTTTGTGGAATGGTTTATTGTGGACTTTGAGAATAAAGAACCTAAACTCATTTACAAGGTTGGAGAGTTTATCCATACTTGTGACTTGAAGGGGGTTGTTAATCTATAATAAAACTAAATAAGATAGGCAAAAAGGGTGGAAACTGTGGTTTCTACCCTTATTGCGTAGCAAGATATGAATATATAAGTTGGAAAAGTTGGAAATCACAGTTTATAATAGTGGTAAATGTTTAGAGATTAAAAGGCAGAAAAGGAGCAAAAGCAGATGAGAAAAATATATTTAGAAAATTACACAGTTTCGTATTGTGGGGAAAAGGTGGAAATAACTGGGACTGTCAATTTTGTTGAGTATGCTAAACGAAATATCAGACCATTTGAACTTGTGGCTGTGGAATACGAAAACAAAGACAGCGAAATCATAGAAACGAACTTGTTTCTATGTCTGGGTAATAGCAAAATGCTATTAGTAGATGATGACTGGTCTAATATGTATGACGACCAGTTAGACTTGGAAAGTTTAAGAAATGCGTGGCAGTTTGTGTTAGATTTAAGGCGACCAGAAGATTATTTGAAATATATTGATACAACCAGTTATGACAATGGCACAAAGCCAGAAGAATTAGTGATTAGAATATATCACAATGTTGAAGTAGCAGAAAAATAACAAAATAAATACGATATAATCTGGCACGATATTTATCAGGCCAGTTTATATAAACCTACCTTTCAAGAGTATGACAAGTGCCAGTTTTAGCAAAAGTCTATTCTGGCACTTGGAATACTCAATAATTGGAAAGGCAGTTTGGAAATTATTCAAGCAAAAACAGCAAAAATGTTGTAAAATAAAATAACGAACAAAGGAGGAAAATAACAGTTATGGAAAAAACAACAACAAAATTATTCAGCAGATACCAAATGGTGTATGCGGAAGAAACAAAGGAAATTAAGAAAGTAACAGACGCAAATGGGGTAGATACTATGTTTACATACAGTTTCTACTCAAACAACCAAGAGTATTTGGACAGTTTTACGAATATCTTGGACTTTGTAAAACCAAAAAGAGAGCAGACTAAAACGAATAACATAGTAGTAGATTTAGAACTGCTAAATGTAAGGTATTCAAGCAAGAAAGCAGACATTGAGCCAGAGCATTTACAACTGGCGTTAGGACTAATCAAAAATGCCCTAATTGAAACAGACCCAAGAGCAAAAGAACTACGAAACGAATTAAGAACATTTAGAAGCAGATTAGATACCTATAAAGAAATGCAAATGAGTATGCCAGAAAGAGATTTAAGTGAGGGCATAGCAGATTTAGAAAGACAAGTAGCAGAAGTTGAAGCAAGATTAGCAGAAGTAATCAAGGGTTTAGGTGCTTAAAACAGCACCTACTCTCTTATGATTATGAGAATAAGAAAAAACAGAAAGGAAAGGTAGATATGTATACAGAAATTAAAACTATTGGAAACAAGTCAAACTTAACAGTTTTTGTAAAGTTTGCGAACGACTATTACCCAGAGTTAATGAAACAAATACCAGATAGTATGATTACAAAAGCACTATCAACTGGTAGTCATAAAGATTTATGGGTGGAGTTAAACAGATTAAACTTAAAAGAGAATTTAGAACCCAGATTTTATAATCACTATGAAAAAGAACTGGTTAAAGCACTAAACTGGGGACAAGATTTAGAAAATCTTAATCTGGAATATAAAAGGTTTCTTGATAAACTTAAATATGTTCCAGAACAGGAAAAGAAAACATACGAGCAGATTATAGAATATGAGTATGACGCTGACAAAGCAGAGTATGATGCAGATTTTTATCTTATGAAAAACATATTATTAGCAGTTAGAAACCTTTATATCTATGGTAATGCTGGTAATGGTAAAACTACTTTTGCTTATAAAATGGCAGAAGAATTAGATTTACAAGTATATAACATAAACAGCGTAAAGAACGAGTATTCACTCAAAGGGTTTTATGATTTAGAAGGCAGATATCATAAAAGCCCATACGAGAACTGGTATGAAAAAGGTGGTGTGTTGTTGCTGGACGAGTGTGATAGTTATTCCAGCAATGGTATGCTATACTTAAATAATGGTATTGAGACTGGCTCAAAGTATATCTTTCTTGATAATGGCGAGCAGATTTATAAGCACAAAGACTGTTATGTAATTGCTTGTGGCAATACAGATGGTAGTGGGGAAACACTTGAATATAATGGCAGAAATAAAATTGATGATGCCTTTATGAACAGATTTGTTAAAAAGCAGTTTAAGGAATATGCTTATATTCATAAACAGATATTAGGCAAGGACTACAAAGATTTCAAAGATTTGTATGACAGAAATTATAAAGAACTTACAACAAGAGACAGTGTGAAAATCAAGAACTTACTTATAGCATTTGGTAAAGAGCAGTTAATGAGTTATATCAAAAATAAAGATATGGTATTAAGTTAGGAGCAGATTATGGGTTATGATACTGGTTTTAATAATGGTAGTGATAGGCATAAATACATAACAGACGAAGTTGCTAATGAGATTAGAAAAAGATGCACAGTTTATGAGAAAAAAGACTTTCACAAGTTAAAGAAAAAATATACAGATGCTTTTGGCGATTTTGATTATATCGTAGAACTAACTGACTTTGATTATGTGATTGAAAACACAGTTATCGGACAAGAGTTGGCTAAAATATCCAGATTAAAAATAAACTTAGACCAAGTAAACGAAATCCAGATGAAAGAACGCAAGAAAGCAGAAAATGATGATTTGGTTGAAACAAATGACAGAGAAATAATCAATAGACAACTTGTGACTGGACTGATAAGAAGGGGTTTTAAGCCAAAGCCAACAGACGAACTTTGGCTTACTAACCCAGAAACTTTGAATATAACAACAGTTAAAAGGTATTTCTTAAACCCAGCTTTGACTTGGGAGTATAACAGAGATTTTGATGCCATTACCAGAGCAATGAAAGGTGCAACAGCAAGTAAAAATCAAGAACTAACTGAGTTTGAGATAGCATTTACAGATTATGATTATGTTAAGAATAATCATATCGTTTTAGTGATACCAGAGTTAAAGTTTAATAATAGGTATTATGGGAAAAATCTGTATAAGATATTTGCTCCATATATGACACTTGTAATGACAGAAGTTGGAATTGCTTGTTTACCACAGATATCAAGTTTTTATAGGTGTGGTTATCGTATTTCGTATAAAGCAAAGAATACTGTGAACGCAGAAAGTTATGCTGGGTATTGATAAAAAAGGAAAGGAAAACAGAGATGAAAAAAATAAATAATGATATTGAGTTTATAGAACAGATGAATAAACTACTTGAAAAATACGAGATAACAGTAAATCTTGGGGAAGGACCAGCGGGAGTTCTTGCTTGGTATAATACGCAAGATAGACAGATTTATATAAACAAAAATGATAACAGAGTATTTAATGATTATATCACTTTGATAACAGTTTTATTTCACGAAAACGCACACGCTGTTAATCACGATTTTGGGAAAACTGATGTTGAGTTTGATAGTTATGGCAACCAAGTTCACACAGATGTATTCAAGAACTCTATGACAGAGTTATATGGGTTATATTGTGATAGTAATTATAATGGTAATGTCAGTTATTTAGACGAAAGAAATCTGGAAGTGTTTGATGAGTTAGTCAGAAACAAATTAAAAGATAGAAAAGATTTCCACGATTTATCAGACTATTTCTTAAAGGAACACCACCCAGAAGAATATGCGAGAAGGGCTGGTGAAAGTGGTGCTGGTGATGATGACAAACCAGATGAAGAAGATGGCGAAGGAATAAACCCAGAAAGAAAGGGTATGTATAATATTGAAGAAGCAGATGGGGTTGAATTGTTATAATTCAATACTTATTTTACAAGTTAAAAAGTGCTTTATATTTTAGTTTTGGTAGGTTTTTTACTTGATAATCCACCAAAACAAAAGCACGATATTAAAAAGGTCTTAAAAGGCAATTTTAAGGGGTTAAAATATAATAAGAAAGGAAAAATATGGTAGCAGATAATATAATTGAAACAGATTTGTATATATTAGAATATACAGACAAAGAAAAAGTTAAGTCTTGCGATAATCTAAAAAAAGTAATAGCAGAAAAAGTTGGTTTAGTTAATGGGGAAGTCAATTCACTGTTAGTTCTAAAAAAGAAAGGAAAAGAAACAGATGAATATGAGTTTTATCTTAAAGCCAATAATAACGAGATTATACTGGTAGATGATAATTTTAGCAGACCTAACAAAGAACCGTTATCAGTAAAAGAGTTTGAAAGTCGCTCAAAAAAACTTGATAGCAGTTTTGCTAAAAATTATGACTTTATTTATATTGGGATTACGGCAACAGAAAAGAAAACAAAAACCGTTAAAAAGTAGGAGTTTTTATTTGCGTGGAGGCGTTTGACTTCGGAAAAATTCAATCGGACCTCAAAAAACTCGTTGAAAAGGTCAGTTATTATTATACGAAATAGGAAATAATTACTGAGAAAAGTTTTGAGTTTTTAGTCCTCCCGATGCGGGAAAATCAAATTGGGATAGGAAAAATTTACTTAAAACTCATAATAAAAAACAGGCAAAAATATGCCAGAAAGGAGTGTATATGACAAATACAAAAAAGGTGGAAATGACTTTGGAAGAACAGTTAGAGTATGTTAAACAAAACTGGAAAAAGATTACCAAAACTCACGCTGTCGTTTTGAAAGCAGAAGATGATGGCTATAAAACAAATTATAGCATTGAGTTAATCGTTCCAGAAGGAAAAGATGGCTGTTTCACACTGGAACAACTACAAAAAGCAGTTGGTGGTTTAATTGAGTTTGTAGGATACCAGACTTCGTTTAAGGGTTGCTGTGTAATAGCGAACGAAGAAGGACTGACACTAAACCAACCAGTTAATGTTTTGCTTTGGCTTATGTCAAAGAACCAGTTAATGTTAGTGGGTAATGTAATTATTGTAAACGAAAAATTTATCAGATAAAGGAGGGTATTAGCAGATGAAAAAAGAATTAAGAAAAGAAAAGTGGCTTAAAAAGTGGGACAGACGATACGAGAGAGATAAAAAACTATTTTAGAACAACAGACAAAAACAAAGTAAATGAAAAAAAGTTTATATTTATTATAAAAAAGTATTGACTTTTTAATTAAAAAATGTTATTATAAATTAAGCGTTTAGGGGTTGTATTTAAGTAAATAAGGAATTATACGAGAATTATAATTAAAGCACCTACAATATCAAAATACAACCTTAAAACGCTAAAAAAGAGTTGAGAATAAGATATTTTATAGGTGCTTTTTATTATATTCTCTGAAAAAAGTTTGGTCTTGTATAGCCAAGCGTATAGCACTTGTATCCTCCTGTTGCTATATAAAAAAGCCATTTATTATCAGATATTTTTTTGATTTTTAACCTTTCTGTGTTTTTGTTATCTGATAATAAGAAAGTCAGAATAAGAATTATGGTTCTGATAAAATATACAAGTTTAAGATAGAAGCCCGATTTAGTGGGCATAAAAATTTCGCAAAACGAGGAGGTAAAAACTATGCGTAAAAAACAGCAAACAAAACAAGAATTAGATTACTGGAAAAAGAGATTTGACATCTTGTGGGAACAGATTGAAGAAAAAGAAAATCAGCACAAGAAAATGATGAAAGCGTGCGATAAGGCTGGTATTGATTATGTCAATCCAGAGATGGAAAGTGTAGAAAACGAACTCGCTGAACTTTATAGTGAGTTTGATATGCTTGATGTGATGATTAAAAGATTAGAAAAAGAATACAAAATGAAAGAGATTATGGACAGATAATATGAGAGAAAAAAACAAAGAACTATACGAGAAATACTGGGAAAAGGTCAAAAATTTAAAACCAGTAATTGAATATGATGAGATTTACAAAGACTGTCATTTATTGGTAGTTTTTAATCATATGGGTTTCAGATGTGGCTATATTGGGTTAAATGATTTGGAAACATCAGAAGATGAGTTAGATGAGATTTTACAATTTCACTATGGAATAACTTTTGATAGAACAACAGAAGATATTTTGAAAGAAAAAACTGCTATGATAACTAAATATGTTAAACCTGATTATAAAAGATATGTTGGCTTTGACGCTGGGCATTTTACTGACAAAAACGATATTATTACATTAGCAAAACACGCTGGGTTAAGTGAAGCAGAAATTGAATATGGAAAATCTATATTCCCATCTGATAAAAAAGCAACTGTAAAAAGTCTTAATTTTATGGTTAATAATCTAAAACAAGGCGTGAAAAATTTAGAGGAACACAAAAATAAAAAGTAGGAGGAAAAGGCAGTGAACACCACAACATTAGGCGTTATTTTGCTTTTTGCAGTTTTGTTTTTAATTGTTATGTATATTGTATTTAAGATACAAGAACTAAAAATCAAAAGATTAGAACAAGCAAATAAACATTTATTAGAAAAGTTTATGGAACTGTTAGAAGTAGTAAATGAAACGACAGATTTAGAAATCACAGTAGTTGAAAATGGCGAAAAATATAAAATGAGAAAATAAAAAGAAAGGAGGACAGATTTCTTGAAAACAATTATGATAAAAGATATTACTGGAAAAGATTTAGAGTGTAATGTTTTATTTACTACTACTTGTCCAGTGTGTGGCAAAAAATATCTTTTCTTTTATGAGAAAGCACAAGAGCAAAACGAGTATATTGAACTTGTGGTTGGCAGAATGGAAGAAACGGAAGATGATTTTGTAATTGAGCCAGTTGAAGATGATGAGTTAGATTTTGTTAATCAAGCACTGGAACAATATATGAGAAAAATGGAAAACGAGATGAAGCCCGTCGGCGAGATGGAAGAACAAGAACCTAAAAACTTTCAATAATAATCAGAAAAACAATTTATCAGAAAGGAGGTAAATATGGCTGGAAAGTTATTAGTAGTCATTGATTTAGATTTGGAACTTGACATTTCACAAACATACGAAGATATTGATACAACAATCAAGTATTTGACAGATGTGAAAAAGAGTATTGAAGCACGAGTTTTAAGTGGGGAAGAAATCCCTGGCTTAAAAGTAGTTCCTGGTCGCAAAACGAGAGAAATTACAGATGTTGGTCTTAAATATCTTGTTAGTGTTCTGGGGGAAGAAAATGTTTACGAAAAAAAACCAATCGGTATCACGAAGTTGGAAAAGTTGTTAGATGAGAAAGAAATTGCTTATTTAACAGCAAATGGACTAATTGAATATAAGATTGGTAATGACAGAGTTGTAGTGGAAAAATAATTTTAGAATAGGAGGAAAAGTATGAAATATAAAATTATTGAAAACGAAAGCAAAAAGACAGTAAGTGTCTTAATTAACAACACAAGATTTTATAGTGCCAAGTATCTTTTGGAACGCTGGGAAAGTAATGACGGCAAGAAAAGATATTTCGGTCAAGCAGTTTTGCCATTTGATAAGACTGAGTTTGGAAACTTTACAAAGTTAGTGGCTCACTCTTTATCAAAAGTGCGTGGTTTTAGAGTGGTGCCAGAAAACTTTGTTGAAAACGAACAAGTAAAATACCCAGTATTTAAGTATCGTTATGATAAAGATAACAACTGGACTGGCGAATATGAAGTTGCTTTATCTGTCCCATCAGATAACAAAACAAGAGTTTTATTTGCTCTTGACCTAAATGGTAAATATCCAGTGACAGACGAGCAAGAAGTTAAAAATCACGAGTGGGCTATTGAACTTGAACTTTATGCCAGTTTTGATGAAGATAGCCTGGAAATTAAAGTAGGTTCTATTTTACATAGAATTATCCGTGGCAAAGAAGTATCAGCATTTAGTAAAAATGATGAGTTATGGACTGGGTTTAATTTTGAAGAACCAGAAGATTATGGTTTAGAAGAAACAAGGCCAGATGCAGTAATTGAAGAATACGAAATTACTGATGATGATATTCCGTTTTAGATTTTAAGAAGGGAGATTTGAAGATTGAACGAAAAAGCAAAAGAACTTTTTTTACAGAATTATGCCAACGAGGGCGACTGTAAAGATTTACAAAACCACGAACAAAAGATTAACTTTAAGCGAAAAGCAGGGCAAGAACAAGTAATCAAGTATTTACCGTGGGCTGTTGTTGAAAGACTTTTTAGATTACAAGGTGGAAAGGTGGAAACTCTTGACATTTGTTTGGCAAAAGAAATACCAACTAATACAATTAACCCGGTAACAGGTGAAATGCTTGACAAAAAATACGCATATTTTACTCATCTGAAAGGAACTTGGCAAGGGGAAGAACTTGAAGAATACTACCCACTATTTAATACAGCAGATAGTAAAGTAATACCTAACCCAGATGCTACGCATATTAACAAAGCAATTCAAAGGGGCAAGGTAAGACTAATCGCAAGATTATCAGGCATTGGCTTATACTTGTTTGATAAGCAAATAGACGATGAGACTGGTGGTGAAGATGCTGATTTATTAGATGAGAAAGTTGAAATTGAAGCCAAACCTCAAAATTTTGACACAAGTAGCGAGAAGCCAAATCAAAAAAATCCGAAAGGAAAGTTAAACGAAAAAACAGTAAGTAAGCAAGACCAAGAAAAAGAAAAGGTAAAAGACGCCTTTGCTGAACTTTTAGGTGTAGAACTTGAAAAGCCAACGCCAACAAAAAAAGCAAGTGAAGATGAGATTTCTAATTTGCTTAAAGGTGGTGTAGTAGAAACTAAAAAGCAAGAACAGGAAAGTATTTTTGAGTTTGATACAAAAGATACAGAAAAAGTAGCAGAAGATGCCCCTGTTGTTTTAGATGAGAAACCTACGCAAAATAACGAAGAACTACACCAAACACTATTGTCAAAAGTTAAGACATTTGTGCCAACACATAGAGAACTTATACTTAAATTCAGAGAAGAAAAGAATAAGCAAGTTTTAAGTGCTTTAACAGTTGAAGAATTAAAAGAATTATTAGCATTATTGGGGGTAGGGGTGTAATCTGCACCTCTACTACCTATTTATTTTGAGATTAGAGGCGTTTTATATGAGAAAAGAGATTTTAGGTAGCCATACGCTTTATCAGGGCGACACAAACGAAATTATGGAACAATTAGTCAAGGAAAATGTAAAGGTAGATTTTGTTTTAACAAGTCCACCATATAACGCATTTAGGAACGATTATTATACTGGCTCTGGCGATATTAACGATAGCAAAGATAATGAAGAATATAAAGACTGGCTTGTTTCACATTTTATTTTATACGATAAGTTATTGAAAAAATGTGGGCTTGTTATATATAATCTAAATTATTTAAGTAATAAGAAAAATACCGCCGGTAATTTGTATAGGAATATCACCGCAATAGAAGACGGTTCGCCGTTTATCTTGATAGATGTTATTTGTTGGAAAAAACCTGGGGCTATGCCGATAAGAGAAGCAAGATTAACCAGAGTCTGGGAAAATGTATTTATCTTTATGAGAAAAGATGAGTGGGAAAGTTTTCACGAAAAATACAAAGATGTCTTAACTGGCAAAAAGAACTATATTGAAGCACCAAACAATGATAAAACTAACGATATAAACAAAGCGTGTTTTAGCAGTGATTTAGTTTATCAATTATTAGATATTTATAAGACAAAAGATAACGCCGTTATTTTAGATAATTTTATGGGAACGGGAACAACATCAGTGGGGTGTGAAAAAATTGGATATAAGAGTATAGGTATTGAACTTTGTGAAGATACTTATAATTACAGTTTGGAAAGAGTGAAAAACTATATAGGTAGTTTTGAAGATTTAGAAGAAACTAATTTATTTAATTGGGAAAATAAACTATAAGAAAAGGAGGAAAAAAGATGCATTATTGTAGTATTATTATTAAACCAAAAAGTATGAGTGTAGCAGAAGCAAGAGAACTTGCTGGTGAGTTTTTAGTTAGACACGGGGTAGCAGATTGGTATTCAACTGGCAATTATCGTGAAAGATTATTTTATGAGTTAGACCAAGATGGCAAAGAAAATTATGAAAGCGAAAGAAAAAGAACAGTTAGTATAAAAGAGTTTTCAAAGTATTGGGAAGTTTGGAAAGAAGATTTGAAAGAAATACCAGAAAATGAAGAATACATTTTTAATAATTGCTGGGAGTTTTTTACCATAAGCAAAGAAGAAGATTATATGGATAATACATTTTTGCCACCAGATTTTTATGAGTTTTATGTTTGGGGTGATAACGAGAAAAAACAAGAATATAATAACATCAGACGCAACTTAATCAACGAATATATAAAAGGATATAAGTTAGCGATAACTGATTTAATCAATGATTTTTTAGAAAGCGAAGATTGTGATGATTTTGAAGTAGTTTTGCTTGATTATCATAATTAAAATGAGTTTATGACGGTTGAATTATATCAAATAAAAGTATATGTTAATCATTTTTCTTTGATAGATTATAAACCATTAAGAGAGTCAGAAAAACATTTAGAAATAGATAGTAAAATGTCAGTAACAAAAGAAGGATATTTTTTCTTGAACCTTATATTTAATGGTTTTTCGTATATTACAATGCTTGGCTTAATTAAAAATGAACTAATGAGTTTAGCAGAGCAAATGGATATTTTATCACCAGAAGAATTATTAAAGGGCTTAAACATTTCAAATGTTGAAGGGATAATCAAAACAATAAAAACCGATATGGAGCCAGATATAAAGTATTCTATAAAACATTTTTTTGAACTCGTTTTTGATGGCGAAATGAAAGGCTCTATGTTAGTAGAAAGAAAAAGAGCAATAAAAATAGCAGAAAAATTTTTGGAGTTTATCAAAGACTCTGCTAATATTATGTTTGAATATGATGAGTTCAATAAAACAAGAGGCGAAAATGAATTTGTGGTGAATATATGGTGAATATATGAAAAAGAAAAGTCAAAAACAATTAAAACAAGAACAGTTAATTTTAGAAGAAACTAATAACAATTTGTTTCAAAACGAAATAGAAAAAGTTATGGAATATATCAGGAGTAAAAAACTTTATGCTTTTTATTATCACAAAAACGAAAAAATACGGGTGTTCCCTTATAACGATGAGGAAAGGTCTTGTATTGAGATAACAAAGCATAATGCAGGTTTTAGAGTGTTAAGACACAAAATCGGTCCGAGTTATGTCAAAGAACTTCATATAGAAGAAAAGATATTTGAAGAACCAGAAGATGTAATAGCGTATTTAGAGGGGTTTAATTATGAATTGTCAAGATAAAAAAGATAAAACGCCCACAATTAAGGTTTATAGGTGTTTAGTATGAACGCACTTGAAACATTATTTGCTATTTTAATTGTTTTAGTATTTTTTCTTTTAATTGTAGTAGTTGTAATGACTTGCGTATTGGTTGTAATCCATTTGATTGAAAAAGATGAAGAAAATAACAGGAGGGATAAATGAACGAAGATTATAAAAAGATAATGGACTTTGTATCTGAAAATGATATTGAGTTAGAGAGTTTAGGCGAGTTAAGATTTTCTTATAAAAATTTTAGAATAACTATTGAAAAAAATTCTAACTATCAAGGCGACTATAAAGTTGATATTAAAAACAGTGATAACGATGAAATGATTTTCATAAATCTAACAGGTAATTTAGATAATGTTATCAAAGCAATCAAAGTATTTGTATTAGGAAAATAATATGAATAACGATAAATTAGTAAAAAGATTAGAGCAAATCCAGAATGCTTTACTTGATAAAATGGGTTTAACTGTTGATGATATTGAGAATAAGTATTTGATATTTGCCTATGATGTAAAAGAAAACAAGATTATATTTGTAGAGGAGGCAGAGAAGTGAAAAGAAAGAAAAAATTATACAGTGTCATTAGTCTTGATGGCTGGGTAGTTTGCGAAACTTTTAATAAGAGTTATGCTTACGAAAAAGCTGATGAAAACGAGGAGTATTACATAGAAATAAGCGAGGTAAATGAAGATTATGAGTGCGAATAAAATTTTTATAACTATTACAAGTTCTCATACAACAAATGGTGATATATCAGTTAAGACTTTGAAAAATATATTCAAAGAACAAACAGGACAAGATTTACAAGTTTTTGACAAAATCACCGGAAAAGAAATGCCAGATAATAAAAAATTTTCTATTTTTAGTCCTATTACGAGATTTTGTAATACCAAGCCAAAAATAGACAGAATATATCGTCTGGATATAGGAACGGGGTTTTTTGAAATAAATGGTAAAATGTTTAATACATTGGTATATTATCCACCAAAAGAAAATGAATTTAAGAAAGTTAATCCTTATGAAGAAACAATAAAAGAATTAGCAGAACGATTGGAAAAAGTGGAAAAAATCTTGAAAAAGCGAGGTTTATTAGATGAGTAAAATAAAACTACAAAGTATATCAGCAAGTGAAAGATGGCTACAATGCACGAAAAGTTTGGAATATAATCAGACTTTTACTTCTAATAGAAATGCTACTTATGGAAAAATGGTTCACGAAGCAGTCTCGTTAAGATTAAAGGAAATCTTTGGAAAAGAAGATAACAAAGAAAGAATTAAACAAATAAAGACAGAAGATTATGTAGATGAAAATGATGCTACTATCATTGTAAATTGGGATAAACACGCTGAGAAAATATACACAGAATATATTGACTATGTCTTAATGCTTGTTAATAAATATAAACCTAAACAAGTATTTTTAGAGCAGAAAGTTGATGTAGTTTGGTATGGCTATTCAAAATATGGCTTTATAGATTTAATAATGTTTCACGAAAAAGGTGTTTTTATTTGCGATTTGAAAACAGGCTGGACAAAAGTTGATGTTAAAGATAATTCACAAATGTTGATTTATTTATTAGGCGTAATCCAAACATATCCTAAACTTGCCAACAAAGACAGCGAGTTTACGATTTCTATTTGTCAACCGGTAATTGGCAATATAAACTCACAAGATTTAGATTTGGATTATTTGGTAGGATTTTACAATTCCAAAAACGATAAAATGAACGAAATAATCACAGGCAATTTACAATATGACCCGAGTTCAAAAGCGTGTAAATACTGTGATTATAAAGAGTTTTGTAATGAAAGAATAAGTAAGGGGGTGTTTTAGATGGAAAAAGTAATGTTGAAAGACTTGTTGAATATCTTATCTAATTATCAGCAAATTGGAGTAATTGAACTTATTAACTCATTGCAAATATATTATGGTAAAGTGGGGGACTGTAAAGAAACAATAAATACAAACAGAGAAGTTATTATAATTGACGCACTTGAAAACGAAGATATAGTTATTTGGGTAAAAGAGGTTGAAGAAGATGACTAAATCAATTAAAGCAAGAAAAGAATTGGATAAATATGATTAAAAAAAGTGAAAAAACTTTACTTGAAAATTATTTGAAGGAAAAATTAGATGAGAAAAATATACCAAACTTTAAGGGAAATCCAGAAGGATTAAAAGGGTTTCCCTGATAGGTTTGTTGTAGCACACAAGATTTATTTTATAGAGTTAAAATTAGGAAAGGAAAACGAAAGTTATTATAAGCAGACACCGATGCAGAAAAAATGGCAAGACCAAATAAGTCAAGGTGTTAATGAGTATTATTTAATTACAAATAGGCACGATATAGATGAGTTAGTAGAGAAAATATATCAAGAGTGTAAAGAATATGATATAAAGAATTATTTTGCTTATAATAAAGATATTTAAGATATGAATAAAATATGAGAAGAAAAGAACCGTTTACAATACTTTCTTTTGAAAACAGATACAAATATACTGGGCTAATAAATACAATTTCTTACGAGGTAATGGTTCACTCTTTTGCGAAAAACTATCGTAGAACAGAAGAAACTGTTTTAGAATACCAAAAAGGAACAAAAGAGTTTAGAGATAACGCAAAAGATAAAGGTGCGTTTTTAATGGGAACTTCAATAGAAAACAGGCGTGATAATTTGGCAATCATTAGTAGAAATATGCTAACGCTTGATTTGGATTATTGCCCGAGTAATATATTTGAGATTTTACAAAAGAAAGCAGATGAAGAATTAGATTTTAGGTTTTTCGTTTATACTACGCACTCTCATACAAGAGATAAGCCAAGATTAAGGTTAATTGTGCCATTGTTAAACGATATAAAACCAGAAGAATATGAAGCAACAGCGTCAAGGCTGTGTATGAAAATAGGTATTGAGTTTTTTGATGCGACCACAATTCAAGCAAATAGAATTATGTATTTTCCAAATGTCAGTTTAGATGGAGAATATATCTGTAAAAGTTATAATGATGATAAAGGCGATTTAGATGCTGAAATTTTACTAAAAGAGTATTTAGATTATCACAACATTGACGAGTGGCAAAGACCTCACTTTTTGGAAGGAAAGCGTAGAGATAGAATAGAAAAAGGAACTATCCCAGACTCTACGAAAACAAAATGGCGTATGGTTAATTCTTTCAACATTGAGTATTCTATAACTGATGCTATTGACAAGTTTTTAAGTGATATTTACAAAAAAGAACGAGGGGATAGATATACATATATTGACGGAGAAAGCAAAAATGGATTACATATTCTAAATCCCCAATATGCTTACTCGCATCACGGAACAGACCCAGCACAAGGAAAACTCTTAAACGCTTTTGATATTGTGCGTATTCATAAGTTTGGTAAACAAGATACTAATAAGACAGAAAACGAAATATATGATGATTATGGTAATATGACAAGTTTTCAAGCAATGTGCGATTTTGTTAAAACTATGCCAAATGTTATGAAACACGACCCGAAAGTAAAAGAGCAAGAAGAACAATTCAAAGAGAAAATGGAAGAACTTGGTATAGTTGTCAAAGAAGAACACGAACTATCTTTAATGGACTTGCTTGAAAGAAATACAAAAGACAACACGATTAAAAAGTCGCCTAATAATATCACTTTAATCGTAAAACACGACCCGGCTTTCAAAGACTTATTCTTTTATGATGTGATAAAGCAACAGATATGTTTTGAGAAAGCACCTTACTGGGATGAAGATATTAAAAAAGGCGATGGTGTGAGAGATTTAGATTTTTCTTTCATCTCTATTCATTTAGCATCACCACCATATTATCAAAGTGGCAAAGACGCTATGGAAAACGCCGTTGTAGCATCAGCATACGAGAGAAGAATAAATTATCCAAAAGATTTCTTGGAAAGTTTGCCAGAGTGGGATAAGAAAAAACGAGTTGAAACAATCTTGATTGACCTATTTGATGTAGGCGATTGTAGTTTTATAAGAGAAGCAACTAAAAAATGGTTTACAGCGTTAATCGCAAGGATATTTGAGCCAGGTTGTAAATTTGACTATGCTATCGCTATGATAGGTGCTGTCGGTATTGGTAAGTCTATGTTTTGTAAGAGTTTGATAGCCGTTGATTGGGATGGTAATATGGAAAATGTAGAACGAGCAAACTACTTTTTCACAGACAAAGAAATAGATTTAAGAAACGAAAGAGATACGATAGATGCTTTAAGAGGTGCGTGTATTGTTGAGTTAGCCGAGTTTGATAAATACTTTACTAAATATGACAAAGCAACCTTAAAGAGTTTTATGACGAAAACAAAAGACAGGTTTATTGAACGCTATGGTAAACGCAGTATAGATGTGCCAAGAAGTTTTATTTTCTGGGCGACAACTAATGAAATGCGACCTATTAAAAATGTTGAAGATGAAAGAAGATTTATGCCGTTTTATTCTAATTTGCCAAAGCATAAAGCACTTATATTTGATAATAAACTTTGGAATAAAGATATACGAGACCAAGTTTTAGCAGAAGCAATTTATTATTACAAAAGTGGCTATTCATATTCTGCTCCTTTTAATCCTAAACAGCAAAGAGAGTGGGATATGCTGTTAGAAAGAGCAAGTTTGGAAAATGATTATTTTGGTATCGTTGAAGATTACATAAATAACAAGTTTCCTCTTGGCTTTAATGAAATGGCTTTTCCAAATCAAAAACTTTGGTGGCGTGAGGGGAGTGGCGAGTTCGCAAGAGAAAAAAGAACGGAGTTTTGCGTAAAAGAAATTTACTGTATAGCGTTAGATAAAAGATTAGGCGATATGCCAGAGTATTACATAAGAAAAGATATAGAACAAGCATTAGGAAGATTAGGTTTTCAAAGAAATCCAAAATCAAGAAAAAGTTTTGGCGAGTTTGGGCAACAGTATTATTATGAGAAAGTAGAAAAGTCTATTGATGATTGGAAAAATTCAAGCGAAGAAGAAAAGAACTTGAAAATAGCAGAACTTGAAGTGAAGAAAGGGGAATATGGTTTAGATGAGTTTGAAAAAGAGTTATTGACTGCTCTTTATGATAGCATCTTGCCATTTTAGAACAATATGAAAAGTGTATCAAAGGTTATAAAAACTGGCGACATCTTTTTAGCCAAGTATTCTAATTATTATGGTAAGAACAAAGCCCATTATTTCTATTGTATTTACTCGCAAGAAGAAGATATAAACAATCATCTGAACGAAGATATTATCGGTTTAATGATAACTTCTAATCCAAAAATGGAAGATATTATTAAAAACTATAATGATTACAATGTTAAAGTTAAGATATATACAACAGAAGCGTATGTATGCTGTGATAAGATATTTCGTTTTAATACCAAAGACAAAGTTGTTAATCACGGGGATTTGCTTGATGAATTAGAAAAGCAAGATATATTAGAACATTATAAAAAGTTTATCGGCGAAACATTAAGGCAATTAGAGGACAAAAAATAATGTATATCAAGTTAAAAGAACATCAAGAACGAGCATTAGAACTTTGTAAGAAAAACAGACAATTTGGTGTATTCTTTGATATGGGAACAGGCAAGACGGCCGTATTGTTGTCTTTGGTAGATTATTTAGTATTTGATAAATTAGAAGTTAAATCAGTTTTGATAATTGCTCCACCACAAGTTATCAATAGAAGCAAAGTGTGGCAAGAAGAAATGAAGAAATGGAAAAACTTTGAGTTCTTTGATTATATGGAGTTAAGTGGCGACCCGACTACAAGAATAGAAAAGAAAGAAAAAGGGTTTACTATTCACTTGATTAGTGATGCGTTAATTGTTTGGTATAAAAAAACATACGGACACTTAAACGATTATGATATGATTATCGTTGATGAGAGTGCGAGGTTCAAAAATCCAACGGCTAAAAAGTTCAAAGCATTATCAGAGATGATAGACCTACAAAAGCATAGAATATATTTACTTACAGGCACTCCGACTCCCAATGGTTATGATGACTTGTGGTCGCAGATATATTTGCTTGATAAAGGTAAAAGATTAGGAAAAAGTTTTAGGACTTACCAGGCTATATATAGTTTTCAAGTTTCAAAATATAAATATGTTTATAGTAAAGCAAGTATTGAAACAATAAAAGAAACAGTAAATGATATTTGTATTTTTGGCGAAAATATCAAAGGACTACCACCAAAAATAGAACATAGAGTAATGTTATCTTTTACAGAAGATAAAAAAAAGAAATATAACGACTTCGTTAATAGTTATATATTAGAATTAAAAGAGGGCGAAATAACAGTCTTTTCAAAACAAGCACTGCTAAATAAATGTTTGCAACTTGCTAATGGCAATGTTTATGTTGATAACAAACTAAACTATGAAGTTTTTGACAATACCAAATGGCGATGGTGTTATAATTTCTTAAAGAATAACCCAGAAAAAAATGTCCTTATCTATTATAATTTCAAAAGTGATAAGGAACAATTATTAAAACTACCCAACGCAAGAGCAATTATGACTTATAAAGATGTTAAAGATTGGAACGACGGCAAAATAAAAGCAGGTATTATCAGTCCTTTCTCGTTTCAATATGGTGCGAACTTACAACAAGGTGGTTATACGGTTATATGGTATGGCTTGGTGTGGAGTTTAGAAAATTTCCTACAAGCAAATAGAAGATTATGGCGTTTTGGGCAGACGCATCAAGTAGATGTCTATTATTTACTTATGATAGATACTTATGATTTAGGCGTTTATGAAACTCTCGTTAAGAAAAATAAAACGCAAAGAGATTTTTTAGAAAGTATAAAATTATAAAAAGGAGGTATAATATAATTTATGATTTTAGTTAGAAAAAGACACAAAGAAACAGGAGCGATTACTATTTATGAACTTGATGATGTTAAGAAAATTGAAAGTTTTATTCAAAGTATTTATGCTTACCAGTTAGAAACATACGAATATACTTTTGAAAGTTCTGATTTTGAAAGTTTATATAAGTATTTCCTACAAGAAATTGCTGATGATTTTTATTATGTTGAAGATGAACGGATTACATTAAACACGATTGGCAAAGGAAAGTTAAGATTTAAGTCAGAATGGTATAGACTTACTCCAAGCAAAAAAATAGAAAGAGTTGCTAAAAGAAACAATTTAGTAGTATTAGATGACGATTTGTTTATTTATTCTGATTTTGGTGTAGTTGCTACTTTTCTTGTTAGCGAAGATGTAAAGATAAGTATTGAACTAAAAGAAAAAAGCATTAGTTTAGATTTACTTCGTGAGGTCTTAAACAAAGTAAGAGCAATAGAAACACAGTTCAAAAGAGCATTTAAGTAAAATATATATAATTATATATAAAAAAGAAAAGAGGATGTTTAGTCCTCTTTTTTTGTTTTCTTATCTTGTTTATAATAATATGATGTCCTACCATTGAAATAATTATACGCTTGATTTAAGTTATACACTCTGTCTTTGCTTATGAGTTGTTCTCCACTCACTTCTTGCTTTGCTAACCTATGATAGTAATTATAAACGGCGTTAATTAGTTTCCCCTTGCTTTCCAAAGATAATCTTTTGTAGCGAGGGCTTTTTAATAGTCTTTCAACCACAAATGATGCTTTATCATAAGTATTAGAAAACTTATCTCTATCGTTTATATATTCTATATCATCAATCGTGAACTTATAAGGCACACTGCTTGGATTTACATTGACACCTTGCTTCTTTAATCTTTCAATCTCTTTATAAGTAGCATCTGTATAAGAAATGTTTTTCTTTCTCAACTGCCTTTCAATGATAGTTTCTGCTAACTTCATATTGTTATTTTTTATCGCATTTGCTAATTCTTTATTTGGTGCTACTTGTTGCCCTGTCGCATCACGATAAGCATAATTCCAATCTTTTAATACCCAGTTAGTAGGTGTTGTGAATAATCTTTCTATTTGTCTTACAGGAACGCCTAATAACCCTCCTAAATGCGTCGCTATTCGTCTTATATGTTTAAGATAATCAAACTTGCCATCTTGATTTGTAGCGTCTATAATCATATTTCTAAAAGCAATACCAAGATTACTAACTGGTGCTAATATATCAATATCATCTATGTTATAACCTTTTGTAAATAATCCATACGCATCTCTAACGAAAGGGAACATTTGAACAATCTCAGCAAACAGTTCTTCGCCATATAGTTTAGCAAGATACATAGCAAAAGTTTCTTCTTCATCTTTATCTCTCGCACCACCACGAATTAAACTAAATATCGTTCCTACAATCGCTATCCAAGATACTTGTTGCGTGAAGATTGCTATTCTTCTTGCTAAAAGTTTTTTCGCTTCTGGTTTACTCTTGATTACATTGTCAATATCACTTAATAACAAACTTGTCATTTCTTGCGTTTCTATTAGATTAGCATTTTCACTTTCTATTTGCTTTTCTATTGCTTTTATTTGATTATTAAGTTCTTTTCTTTGTTGTTCGTTTTGGGCTAAACCTAACTCTGTTTCTAACTTGCTTTTATCTTCTTCAAGTTTAAGAATAAATTCTTCTTGCGTTTTTATTTCATTTTCGTAAAATGCTTTTATTCCGTCATAGTTCTTTTCAAACGCTTTGATAATTCCTAAATGATTTCTACTATCTGCTAAATTAGATATAGTTTTCATTTGTTCGCCCAAGAACCTTGTATATAATTTTAGGATTTGATTATCAGTCCTTAATAATTGTGGTTTAGCAAGATGTAAAGCACTACTTTGATATTCTCTAATACCTTTATCTGTTAATTCCATCGCCTTTTCTTTTGAATAACCCATCTCAACAAGTGTGTTATATAAACTTCTATTTATTCTCGCATCAGTTGAGTTAATCGGGTCCATTGACATTTCCCAAAATCTCGTCCATTTACTTTTGTTAAAGTCAGATGAAGTTGCTACACCTACATCGTGAATTGAGTTTCTTGCTCTATCCATATAAAATTGACTATTTTCTGTATAAAACTTTGCTTTTTCTTTATTTTTCGGGTCAAAGAAATTCTTAAACATCTTTGCCATAAAAGTCGACTCATCGCCATAAACAGTAGCAAGTGTGAAAAGTGAAGCAAACTGTGTTGCGACAACTTTTAAGTTAAAACCAAGTGAAGCACGATAGAAGTGTCTTGTTAAAATACTCATTAGTCTATTCATACTTTTTGTTGTTAAATCAGTATCCATCCCATAACCTGCCATATCACGAAGTAGTTTTTCGTAGAAAGGCACTATATCTGGACTAATTTGTTTTACTTGTTCTTCTAAATTAGTTGAAAATTCTTTTCCTTCTTTCGTTTTCACTTTTATTGGCTCATTAAACATTTCATTTAGTTCAAGCATTACTCTATAATAACTATAATAGTTAGCAACTGCTCTTGTTTGATGCGTGATTAAATTATTGATGCTACTTAATAATAATGGATAAGTAGTTTCTGTTATACCTTTAACCATACCATTATCAATACCAAAGTCCATAACATTTTTCATATTGAAAGCCCCAGTTGTATTGCTCTTGCTACTCATCTCTGTCCTAAATGGTGTGTAGATATGTTTAACTGTTTTATAATCAACATTTAAGCCATCAAATAACTCTTTTCTTGTGTCTAAATCAAGTGTCGCAAGTAAATGATTATCATTGTGTAAAGGAAGTCCTACGGTATCTTTTAGTGTTTCGTTTTCAAACTCGTAAAGTCCTTCATCAAAGTATCTATAAGTTAAATCCATAAACTCTTTTAAGAAAGCATCTTTTTCAATAATTGCATTTAGTTCATTAAATAACTCTACTTGTGAGATAACTTTGCCTCTTTGCTTCATCTTTTCTGCTTTTTGTCTATTCTTTACATTTCCCAAAATACCAATTTCACCACCGTCAATAAAGTGCTTTGATTTTTCGCCATCTCTAATTTCCATATCTATCAGTTTATTTCTTGTGATTTCTCTAAATAGAGCCATACGAAGTTCAATCACTTGACTTGCTGGAAGTCTTAAAGGTTCGCCTTTGGCATTTCTTAAATTCTCAATGTTGTAAAAAGTCTTTTCTGTTTCATATAACTTTTTATGATTTTTATCTAAAAATTCTTCAAACCATTTATAATAAGCGTTCCAGACAATTAAGTTCTTTTCTTGTGCTTTGGTAATTCTTTCTTGTAATACATTTCCAAGTGAGTGTTCTGTAAACATACCAAACAAATTAGAAAAAGCATAAAGGTCAAGAGCGTGAACATCTGTTGGTAAAAATAACTTAAAGTTTCCAAGTAAGCCAACTTTTTTGATATTGTTCTTGCCATCTCTATAATTTCTACCTGCTAAATCTTGTAAAAATTGAATATGTTTATAATTTTGTTTCAAAACATTTTCAAAAGTATCAATCTTTTTATTAGTTATTCCAAGACTACTTTGTTTTTCTATATTTGTTGCGTTGAATAAAGTATTAGCAATTTTTCCACCTGACTTAAAATAAGGTGCTATTCTTCTATAATCACCAACTTCATTTACATCATCAATCGCAAAGTCTAATTCTAAAACAGTATCTATGATATTAAACAAAGGTGCTAAATCAAATACTACATCTTTATTCCTTAAAGCATCATAGAACTTGCCTTGATATTGAATACCTTTTGGATTATTCGGGTCAAGTTTAGCACTTTCACTATTTATCATTTCTGTATCTAAAAATGTAATATCATTTAATATGCTTGTCATCATATCTTTAACAAAACTTTGACTGTCTTTTATACCGTGTTCGTTAGTATTGATAGCAATTTGCTTGATAACTTCTTGAATAGTATTATCGTAGATATGATTATAAAGTTTGCCAGGAACTCTTAAAACATTTCTTAATTCCCTTAATTTTTTGATTAAAGTCCACGCTCTCGGATGAGAAAGTTTATTTGGCGTAATTTTTCTATTAAAACTCATCCTCCTACTGATTTCATTTTTATAATCTTGCGAATTAAACTCTTGCTTGATATAGTTATGCATCAAAGTCATATTTTGTAAAGTCTTCTCGCTACTAACAGTGTTATATGTATCAAACTTAACATTTGGCTTTTCTAACTTTTCAACTTCTATTTCTGCTTGTTTTTGATATTTAAGTTGGGCAAAGTCTTTTAGTTCTTGAAAAGATAAATTATCTATTTGCTGACTTAAAACACTATTGTCTGAATACGAAATACTGGGGTTTTTAATATCTGCATATTTAAACCAATTAGAAAAACTATTGCTCCACTCTCTTAAAAATAAAGTTTTTGGATAACTAACACTTTCAAAAACAAGTCCTAATTTTTTGTAATGGTCAAAAGTTGTTCTTTCTAAAAAGTCAACTGATAAATCATAGTATTTAGTATAATTACTTTCATAATAATCAATTTTATCTTGTAAAAATAAACTATAATCAGTTTGTGCTTTATTATTTAATGTATCAAAGAAACTTGTAATAAGACCTTTTTTAACAGGACGCCATAAATACATACCAGGTGGCAAAATCGCAAAACCACCACCACCAACTTCGCCAAAAGCATCTTTATACATATAAAGTTCAGCGTTTTCGTAGAAACTTTTTTGAAATAGCAAAGTATTTTGGGCGATAAAAGGATTTATTGTAATCATCCTTAAAGCAGTAATATCTCTAAACACACCAGCATCTGTTACTCTAAATAAGTTTTCTTCCCCCTCAACTGGCACGAAAACATCTCTATTTTCATCAATAATGTTTTGTATCCTTTTTTCTGCTTCTGTTTTTAAGTTATTTACAAACTCGCTATTTTTATTTTCGCTTATCAAATACCAAAGAAAAGGATATTTAGTTCCTATTGTTTCTTTATAACTCGCTTCATCAAACTCCTCGTAAGATAAAAGCAGATTATCAATAATATCATTAACATTGTCATATATACCGTTTTTGTAAGCATTGAAAAGATTATAAAAATCCTCTAACGCTTTTAGCGACTGCTCACTATACATTCTGTTTGCTTTTAAATCGCCATATATATATTGTGTATGAACTTCATTTATGTGAGCATCATAATCGTATCTACTATCAGTGTTAAAAAAAATCGCTTTTCCGGCTGGAGCCATCATCAATTTTCCGCCGACATTTATATAACCACTTTTTTTTGCTTTTTCTTTATGCTTTTCTCTATTTTCAAAATTAACATATATATTCTTCTTTTGTAATTCTTTTGCTTTTTCAACATATTCAGCAAATTTTTCTCTTGTTTCTTTTAATTCGCTTTCGTGTTCTGGAATACCTTTAACAACATCATTTAACGCTTGAACGAATTCTGGTGAAACATTATACATTTTTTCTATTGTCGTTGGGTCAGATGCTACTGTGCCGATATAAAACGCTATTTTTTCAATTCTTTCGTCATATCTTTTTACAGCGTCTATAAAAGTTTGGTCTTTTTTTATTTCTGCTCCAAAAGTTTTTACTGATGGATAAGGTAAAAAACCATAAAGTTTGTCCATAATACTTTTTCCCAAATAACCATTGTCATAATCGTTTCTAAATAAATAATACTTGCTTAAACCAAGCGGTGTTTTTATATCTTTTAATTTAGTTTCTATTCCTTCATCAAATAAAGCATTTACTTTATCCCAGGCTTCTTTACTTGCGAATTGAACATAATGAGTTTTTTCGTGTTGTAAAGTGGACGCTATATCTTTTAAATCCTTAGCATAAACAGTATTGTTTATTTTGTAATCAATAACATTTATGTATATAAAGCCAGTATCGTAAGTATAATGTCCATTTAAACTCGCTCTCTTTGCATCAATAAATGCAACATTAGGTTCTTCTTTTAATACTTGCTTGATAAACGCTACTGTATCTTCTGGGCAAAAACTTTCTATTTCTTTCATAGTTAAAAACTTAACATCCCTTGCGTGGACTATACCAGGTGTTCTTTTTTCACTTATAGCATAAGTGCTTCTTAAAGGTTCTAAATCGTAGTCGCCAGTTGATTGTCTTTTTACTTCTCTATACCCCTTTTGAAACTCTTTTGGATTTTCTAAAATTACATCAGCATAAAAATTACGATGAAATACCTCTTTTTCAGAGTCAAAATCAATGAATAATCTTGATAAATCGTTCATAGGAATACCAGTAAAAGTAGTCTTTCCCTCTTTATCTTCCTTTATCTTTTGATATTCTTCATTAAAATTTTTAACCGCTTTGTCTATTCTAACTCCAAGTTCTGCCCCTATCACATCTGCCGTAGCATTACCAGCATAAACTTCGTCAATAAAATCATTGAACTCCTCTAATAACTGCCAGTCTGGTTTATATTCTTTCGCAAACTCTTGAATTATCGCATCTGCTTGTGCTTCTACGCTACCGTCACTACCATCTTTGCCACCTTTACCATCTTCTCGGTCTTTGAAAAACTTATCAAAGTCGTCAAACATCTTTTGGTATTTTTCTCTTTGTTTTTGTTGGACTGGTCCTAATGTTCCACCTAATACACCACCAATAACTGCTCCTGATGCGAAACTTTCTAATGCTCTATCCCAAAAGTATGAATTGTCTATTTTGTCAGTTAAAACACTTTCAACACCACCAGAAAATACTTCTGCCATAAATTCTTCCATACCCTCTTCAAAACTTTTCTTTAATAGTTCTTTCCAAAACGGCTGACTTTTATCAAAAGGTATCTCGCCACTTGTTTTCATACCACCAAAATCTTCCAAGCCACTTTCTATAAAAGCATTTGTTAAAGCATAACTCATAGCATCATCTATACTTGAACCTCTATTAAGTGCTTCATCATAACTTTGTCCAAAGACAGATGAAAAGAAAGCAAATGAAGTCACAGACGATGGAACACCATACATACTTGCTACAATGTTAGGAACTAATCTTCCTATTTGATAAGACATAGAGTTTAGATTTCTTGAAACCCAAGTATCTTCACTCATTAAAACAGTATCATCTAATACGCCAGTTACATTTTGTTTTATCCATTTAGTCGCATTTGCTTTTGCTAAATCAAAGTCTTTTCGCCACTGCCAAACTCTATCATCTAATCCCTTTTCTGCTTCTTCTACACTTGTAGGAGTTTGAATATGTTGCGGTGTTTTTGGCCAATCTTTTTCAGTGTCAAAAGAACCCATAAAACCAGGTCCCCAAAAATCTTCTTCGTATAACCAATTATATCTGCCAATAGCAAGTTCATCTCGCTTTTGTTTTGCCCAATCTTCTGCTTCTTTGCTTATATCATATCCAAACCAACCAGCAACTAAATCAACTACACCAGCACCAGCACTCATCATATCACTTGCAAATTGTTCGCCTGGTTCAAAAAAGATGTTAATTATATCTCTTTCAAGTTCCGCTGTCCATCCTACAAATCCATCGCCAAATCTTCCTTCGTGTCTAAATACTTCATAGACATTTTGAAGTAAATCAGTTCCAAGAGAAATTACACCACTTATACCATCTACCGCCCACTCAATAACGCCTTTTACCAAAGGGAATACTCCACCAGTTCCAACAGACAAAACAGTCCCCCAACCCTCTTTTCTTTTTTGCTCTCTTTCTTGTTTTCGTTTTAACTCAGCAAGTTGTTCTTGAAGTTGTTTTGAAAGATTAAACTGTTCATCTCTATAAGTAAAAAGAACAGCGTTTAACTTGTCTTTCGCATCTTGCGATAGCACTTGAAAACTCGGTTTATTATTTAACTCTGCTACTAATGCTTCAAAATCCATAGAAACACCCCTTTTTTTATTTTTTCTTTAAGTCAAACGCATATCCACAATAAATCGCTATATATTTGTCATTATACTTAAAAACTGATATTTTATTATATCTTTCTAATGATTTATTATTTTGTTCAATATAATCATTTAATTCATTTTCTTTGCCATTAAAATACTTATCAGCAAGTTTTTGCTTCGCTTCTTTGTAAAATACATTACTTTCTTTTGTGCCGTCTACAATATATTCTTCATTGTTTATTAAGATTTTGCCATCTTTTAAGTTTCCACGCTTTTCTTCAAACTTAACAAGTGAACTATTCGGGTCATCTTTTTCGCTTGGATAATAATTTACAAAATTAGGACCAGGAACAAAAGTAGCAGATACTTCTATATCAAATTGTTCTTTTTCTTTGTTATAATAAACTGTATCTGTTGTAGTGTTTCCTTGTGCGTTGCTATAAGATGTAGTAGGTGCTACTTGATTACCCTCATCATCTAACACATTATTAGCAGTTGGCTTGAAAAGTTCATCATCTTTTGTGATTATTCTAACTTCGTGTGCCTTAACCAAAGATATAAAGTCGCCATTTGGATTTCTATAATATAAGTGCCCATTAAACGCAACTACATTATTACCAGTTGCTAAATTACGCTTGTTTAATTCTTCATAATAATCTGTTTCGCTATCAACAATATCATTACTTTCAACCCATACTTCACCTTTTGGATTTTTGAATTGTTTACCATTTTCCTTAAACTCATCAACATTATAATAACCAGATAAATCAAGATTTTCAGTAGAGTTTGTTATATCAACAATATCTTTCATTTCCCAATACTCTAATAAACTATTCTTTTCAGCATAGCCAATGTTCCCTTTTAATAATTCGCTATCTACATAGTTAGCCCAATCATTTTTAGAATTGTATTTAGAAGCGTTCTTCATCATAGAAGAAGCATAATCGCCGTATTGCTTTGTTAAAGCACCTGCTAAAAGTTCAGGGAATTGTTCGCCTAAATACATTTGGTTATCCTTGATATATTGTGGCAAGTCTTCAACATTACCAGTTGCTATTGTAGTGATTACTTCTTGTTGTTTTCTCTTTGTTTTTTCAGCATCATATAAAGACTTTAACATCTTTTCTCTTTGTGTTCCTTTTAATCCTTGTGCTTTGATATAATCATTAAACTCTTTATCAGTTTTCATATTAGCAATTTTCAAAATAGCATTAGCATCATCAAACTTATTAGTTTTTTCAAAGTAAGATAATAACCCACTTGTATCTATATAGCCACTCTTAAATCCTTGAATAATTTCTTCGTCTGATAACTTACCAGCAGTCATATCTTTTACGAACTCTGCCATTTTAGTTATCTCTTTACTTGCGTTATATGAAGATTTTAACATTTGTCTTTGCCCTTCGTTCAAACCATATTCACTTGCTACTCTTTCAAAAGACGCTCCATTATTCATTTCTTCTAACGCATCAGCAACTAAATCTTCACTTTTGCCTCTAAAATAATTTACTAAACCATCTGCTTCAATAATACCTTTTTTATAAAGCGACTTAAAGAAATCGTCTGGATTAGCACCATAGTTTCCTTCTGCCAATCTAATAACTAAATCTAAATTATCATCTTGTTCTTTTTCGAGATAACTTCTTTCTTGCTCTCCAAAAATTAGTTCGTAATACTTGTCTATTGGTATTTTATCTTTAATACTATTGATGTATTCCATCCTTGATAAACCGTCAGTATCGTCATTATTCAACTTGATAAGTGCTTCATTATAATTTTCAAGTTGTTCGTATGTTTTTTGCTCTTGCTCTATCGCCCAGTTAGTCATAAATAGGTCGGTTTCATAACCACGCTTTAACTCACTATATTCTAAATCATAGTTTTGTTTCAAGGTATCATAGTGCCTGTCAATATCAAACCTATTCTTTTGATATGAGCCATATAGGTCAAGAAGTTCGCCACTTACATCCCCAATACCAGTATTAGAAGCGTATTCGCCTAAATACTTTTTAGATAACTCACGAGTATAGTAAGCATCTTCAATAGACTTTTGTTTTGCTTCATCTAAACTTGCTATCTTTTTTTCATAATCATTAAAAACATTTTGTAAGCCAGTTTCATACAAGTATTTTCTTGCTTGTAAGTTAGAGCCATAGATATTTGTTAAATTATCTTTTTTATCAGCCATCTGCTTTTACCTCCTCGTGTGTATTTATAAGAGGATTATCTATACTTTCCTCTTGTTTATTTTTTAATCCCCCCACATCGCCAAAAATAGCGTGTGTTCTTGTGCCATCTTTCAATTCTACTTGCTTATACTTGCCAATAAAATCTTCCTTGATATTAAAGAACTCATTTAATAAATCGGCTTTTGCTATATATCTTTGTCTTAATGTATTGTTAGCATAATCGTTTCCTAATACATTTGCTGTTATAAAACTCATAAATACTACAAAGCCATAAGTAATACCTAATACCCACTCGCCTAATACAAAACCAAATATCACTGTTAAACCAGATAAGAAACTTGATGTAATCTTTTGAACTACATTTTTAATAAAGAACTTTCTCTTACTTTCTTCTGGTGCTGTTGGTAGTAAACTAACTGTATAACCCCTTATTCTTCCTTCTTGAAGTAAATCGCTTGGTGTAATCCTTTTGACCTTTATTTTCCTTATTTTATCAAGTTTTTTCTTTTGCCAGTCTGCTAACTTATCATAATCAAACTCTTTGCTATTATAATACGAATAACTTATATCAGCACTTTCTACAATAGACCGTTTTTTACTTTCGTATGCTTGTTGATTTTTATATCTACAAAAGTCGCCCAAGTATTGTGTATAATCTGCTACTCTTTCCTTTGACTTTTGATAAGTTGCCAAAGTTTTAATGAATTTAGTTGAGTTCATTGTTGAGTTAATTGATGTTGTATAGTTTGTTTGACTTACCGTCACTGATACTACAATAGTTATTGCTGTTAAAATATAAAATGTTGCTGATTTTAATACATAATCAACACCACCATCGTAAGCAAAATACCACTCCTCTATCTCGCCTAACTCATTTTTTTCTTTAATAACAAAATAGTATTCTTCGCCTTTATAATAAATTAAATCTACTTTTTCTTCTGGGAAAAGTTCAGTAGGATGTTGGCTTCGCCACTCCTCAATTAAATGTGCGTTTATTTTATTAGGTGCTTTTATTTCTTTTGTCGGCTCTAAACTTGATACAATAAATACTAATGCTATACCAACAAAAGCAATAATAACACCTAAAAATGTAGAGATAAAAGTCTTAAACCCATCCCATTTATCATATACACTGGTCATTTTATCAGCATATTGTCTTTCTTTATCATTATACGCTTCCATCTAACTCATCTCTAACTTTTTTTCTTACTTTTTCTTTTCTAATCTCTTGTGCTATTTCGTGGTCATCTTCTGCCCTTTCTCTTGCTCTATTTGAAAGTGGCGTGAATATAACCTCATCAAAAAACGCACCTACAAAAGCACCTACTAACGCACATAAAGTTGCTTCTATTACTGAATATACAAGCCATAAAATAATCGTTGTGATTAAAATAGGTAGCATTACCTTGCCTTTTAATTGCTCTTTATTCTTCTTCCAAAATACCCAAACAAAAACTAATATCGCAATAAGTAAAGGAAATGCTATCGCTAAATTGACCTTTACTGTGTCTGGATTAACTACAATAAAATGTTCTAAATCGTTCTTAAAGTTTTGCCAATCAATTAAACTTTCATAAACTATAAAACCAGATAAGGTTGTTAGACCTATACCTGTTGTTCCTAACGCACGATATACCTTACTTCGTAGTTTATAGTTCTTTGGCTTTTTCTCTTTCTGCTTCTTCATAATTTTCCACCTTTAATGTTTGCTCAATAATCGCAAGTAAGTTTTCTTTGCCAATAACTTTTTCTTGTTCTAATAACGCTACCTTAAATGCGTCTAAATCAGTAGAAATAAGTTCTGGGTATTTTTGTAAGTCTTGCTTTTCCATATTGACTTTATCAACTACGATTTTAGCAATACCATTTCTAATTAAGTCTGGATTTTTACTAACTAAAATACTTACTAAATCAAGCATTACCATAAATGCTTTTTGATTTTGATTTTGCATTTGTTCTACACTTGCTATTCTTTCATCAAAGCCATCAACTTTTGTTTCAATTTTTTCCAAAGAATAATCAACTCTAACAATAGTTTTGTCAATTTTTTCAGTCGCATAATCTAAAACATTATCAACTTTAATTGTGATTTCTTTTGTAATTTTATCTTCTGATGATACAACTTGTTCTTTGAAAGTGATGATTTGATTTTTCATTTTCGCAATGTTAATTAGTAAAACATTAAGCGTTAAAACTATCTGTGGTATATTAGCAATAATGTTTTCCAAAATGCTTTTACCAAAATTACTCCAATCCATAAACAATATACTCCTTTCCTTTTTGCTTATTATATTTTGCTATTAGTTTTTTCAATTTCTTTTCTTGTCTTTTGCGTTCTCGTTCTTGTTTTTTTAATAACCTTTTTTCTCTTGCAAGTCTTGATTTCTCTTTTTCTTTTCTAATTTCATCTTTCCAATAAGCTTTGATTTCTTTCCAACCC
>Ga0209719_1001256_pt1 | contig 31830 bp, 23 predicted proteins | sample AD_JPNAS2_MetaG_FD_184421 | JGI IMG/M metagenome (GOLD analysis project Ga0209719, IMG submission 184421) | Active sludge microbial communities of municipal wastewater-treating anaerobic digesters from Japan - AD_JPNAS2_MetaG (SPAdes) (version 2) | ecosystem: Engineered > Bioreactor > Anaerobic...
TACACTGATAGGAACTGCTGATATGATCTTTCCTTATTTTCCAGTAAACATATTTTTCTATCTCTTTTTCACCTAATTCGTCGGGTTGATCAAACCGCTTTTCTGCCACTTGAAGGAAACTCCTCACTGCACTACTGTAATTCTTGATGGAATTAACGCTGTACCTTTGAATCGCGAGTTTTCGTTCAAAGACTGCAATTAAATTTCCAATGTCCATCGTTATAAATTTAACCATAGCAAAGATAAGCAAAACATGCGTAAATGCAACTATTTTCAAAAATAATTCATTATCGCATTCAATTGTATTTAAGTGTATTATATCTACTTATTTAGTATAATCTGAAAATGATATACGCATGTTTTGAATTTTGTATTAAAAAATGTTGTATATTGGTTGCGTAAATAAGACGTTATCGCTCAGTGTAAAAAGCCAACCGCACATTCAAGCACATTTGGTTTTTACCGACACGCATAGCCCAAACTAAAAAACCAAAAGAGCTTGAATTTTTTCCAACGCACGGACGACAAAAATAAAAAATAAGTTGTACTTTTGACGAATTAGTCCAAACAAATACGACAAGATGAATTCTTTTGGAGAATATTTACGAAACAGACGAGAACAACTGGGACTTCCTCTTAGAAAGGTTGCAGCCGAACTCGACATTGACACTTCTATTCTGAGCAAGATTGAAAGAAGCGAACGAGTGGCGACAAAAGAAATGCTACCGACACTAGCAAAGACTTTGGAAGTTCAGGAAAAGGAATTGGAAATTGAATTCATTAAATCATTCATATTATCCGACATAGGAGATTTAAAATTTTTGAAAAGTGGCTTGGAAGAAACGCTTAACACCATTAAAAGCCGCAAGTAAATATGAGTATAGACAATAAAATAGACCAAACAGACTTGACTTTCTTCACCAATGAAGAAGGACATACTTTATTAAGCAGATTCAAATCAACGCTTAAAGACACGCAACTTTTTGACGTGTTGGTTGGGTATTTCAGAGCAAGCGGTTTTCATCAGCTTTATGACGCACTGGAACCCGTTGAGAAAATCAGAATTCTTGTTGGGCTTAGTGTGGACAGAGACTCATATGAAATGATGCAATTCCATCAGCAAAATTCAACTATTGACTTTGAATCACATCAACGCACCAAAAAACGCTACCAACAGAACCTAAAGGAAGAAATTGAAAACAGTGATGAAAATGACAACCGACTTGAAATAGGAATCCGCAAGTTTATTGAGTTTTTGAAAACCGACTGCCAAGACCCTGCAATGGACAAGGCAAACATTGGTAACGGAAAGAAACTTGAAATTAGAGCATACCCATCAAAGAACATTCACGCAAAGGTTTATATCGGGAAATTCAAACCCCAAGACAGAGATTATGGGTTTGTAATTACGGGTTCGAGTAACTTTTCTGAATCAGGTTTTGTGGCAAATCGTGAATTTAATGTAGAGCTACGAAGTAAAAGAGATGTTCTTTTTGCCGAAGAACAATTCAATGCACTTTGGAAAGAATCGGTTGACATTTCAGAAGACTTTGTTGACACCATTCAAAACAAAACTTGGCTCAACGACCAAATCAAACCCTACGAACTCTATTTAAAACTGATTTATGAATATCTGGAAGAGGACATCAATTTGGCTGATGAATTCGAGCCATTCCTACCTGATGGCTTTATGAAATTGAAATACCAAAGTCAAGCAGCTATTCAGGCAAAGAAGATTTTGGAAACATACAACGGTGTTTTCTTGGCAGACGTGGTTGGTCTTGGCAAAACCTTCATCACGGCTTTATTGCTTCAACAATTGCAAGGCAGAACATTGGTGATTTGCCCGCCTGTGTTGAAAGACTACTGGAAAGATTCACTATTTGATTTTGGCATCAGAAGTTTTGAAGTGGAATCATTGGGTAAGCTGGAACACATCATCAAAAAAGGCTTGGAACGCTACGATTACATTGTGGTGGACGAAGCTCACCGATTCAGAAATGAAAATACCCAATCGTATGCCAACCTATTGGACATCTGCCGTGGCAAAAAAGTGATTTTGGTAACGGCAACACCGTTGAACAACACCGTTGACGATATTTTTGCTCAATTAAAGCTCTTCCAAGCACCAAAGAATACAACCATTCCGGGTATTCCGAATTTGGAGAAGTACTTTTCAAATTTTAGAACACGTTTAGCCAAATTAGAAAAGACCGACCCTGAATACAAAAAACTCATCAAGGAAATTTCAGACGACATTAGAAATAGCATCCTGCGTTATGTGATGGTTCGCAGAACCCGAACAGACGTAATGACCTATTTCAAACTGGATATGAAAATGCAGGGATTGACATTCCCCAACTTGGACAATCCGCAAAAAATAGTTTATAAATACGAAGGTGAGTTAGAAACCATTTTCAACAACACCATCAAAAAACTACAAGAGTTTACCTATGCCCGATACACGCCTTTGCTTTTTTATATAGGCAATAAAGCCTTGAGCGAATTTGAAATGCAGCAGCAAAGAAACGTTGGTGGCTTTATGAAAGGCATTTTGGTAAAACGACTGGAAAGCAGCTTTCACGCTTTTCGCCAAAGTGTTGACCGTTTTATCATTTCTTATGAGAAGTTCATAGATATGTATAAAAACGGAACAGTTTACATCAGCAAGAAAGTAGATGTTTACGACCTGATTGAAAGTGATAACATCGAACGTCTTGAAGAATTTGTTGAAGAAGAAAAGGCACACAAATACGATTCACAAGATTTCAAAAAAGACTTCCTTGACAAATTGGAGTTTGACCTTGCCATTTTGAAGGAAGTGAAAAAACTGTGGCAAACCGTTAATTCTGACCCCAAGTTAGAAACATTCATAAAGGAGCTTAAAACTAAATCGGCACTAAAAAGCAACAAACTTGTCATCTTCACCGAATCGAAAGAAACGGGAGATTACATCTACGAAGCTTTGCAAGATGAGTTCAAAGGCAAAGTGATGTTCTATTCCAGCACGGGCGGACGACACACCGATAACAAACTCACTTCAAACCATACGGTTTCAAGAGACATCATTACTTCTAATTTCGACCCGAAACACAAAGAAAAAAGAGACGACCTGAAAATACTGATTGCTACTGATGTGTTGGCAGAAGGTATCAACTTGCACCGTTCCAATGTGCTTGTCAATTACGACTTGCCCTGGAATCCAACACGGGTATTGCAGCGTGCAGGTCGTGTAAACCGTTTGGGTAGCAACTTCCCGAATGTGCACATCTTTAACTTCTTCCCAACTTCTCAATCTGATGAACATCTTGGATTGGAAGTGAACATCACCAACAAAATCCAAATGTTTCACGACATTTTGGGTGAAGATGCCAAATACCTGAGTGATGGAGAAGAATTCGGAAGTCAGGAACTATTCAATACTTTGAATAGTAAAACCGCTTACACGGGTGAAGACGGTGAAGGCGATTCGGAATTGAAGTATCTGGAACTGATGCGAAAGATACGTGACGACAAACCCGACTTGTTTGAGAAAATTAAAAACCTGCCCAAGAAAGCCCGTTCAGGTTTCAAAAAAGAAAACGTGGAAGATGATGCTTTGGTTACTTTTTTCCGCATTGGCAAACTCAAAAAGTTTTACATCAACCAAAGTGGCAAATCGGGTGAGATTACCTTTTTTGATGCCGTGAAAGAATTGGAATGTAAGCCTGAAACACCACGAGCCAACATTCCAAACGATTACTTTCATTTATTACATACCAATAAAACACGTTTTGAATTAGACACCACCGTAGGTGATGAACCAACCAAAGGAAGTGGAGGACGTTCAAACGCCAAATACATTGAAACCCGATTAAAAGACAAGTCTTTCAAAAACTTCAAAGGTTTTACCGATTCCAATGACGAATTTCTGAATGGTGTTCGTGAAATGCTGGCACAGGGAACTATTGCCAAAAAAACAGCACAATTAATCAAAACAGAATTAGAGAAAACCACCGACCCGCTTCAAATATTGCACATACTGGAAAAGCATATCCGATATGTGGCCATTGAAGGAGCACAGAACGCAAAGAAATTTCAAAAACGTGAAGTTATCCTTTCAGGGTACTTAATCAAGTAAGCAGTATGGATAAGAAAACAGCACAAGAACTCATAGAAAAAACGTTTAACAATGCTTTCAGCGAAGAGCAGTTCACCGTTTTTGCTAAAAACCTATTGAATGATTTTGAAGATAAGCACAATCATTACAGCGGAAATCTTATTTGGGACGACTATAAAGAGCATATCAATACCTATAAACGCATTGGCAAATATATTGACCCTGATGGCGAAGCGTTAGACGTATTGATTGTAGAGGTAAAAAGCATTACCAAATTAGAGAGAGCCAGAACTGCACTGCGTAATTTTGTTATCAAGCATTTAAGCAAGTTTGAAAAAGACTATGCTTTGGTGGCTTTTTACAGCAAAGAAGATAATGGGAACGATTGGCGATTTTCCTTCATCAAATTAGAATACCGTTCTGAACTGGACGAAGAAAAAGGCAAGGTAAAAACCAAAAAAGAATTTACCCCTGCCAAACGCTATTCGTTTTTGGTAGGCAAATACGAGAAAGCTCATACCGCCAAAAATCAGTTGTTGCCTTTGTTGCAAAACATTTCCAACAACCCGACCATTGAAGAATTGGAAGCCGCCTTTAGTATTGAAAAGGTTACAGACGAATTCTTCAACCAATACAAAGACCTGTACATCAAGCTCTACGAACATTTTGAAAACGACAGCCGTGTAAAAACCGAACTCGAAAATGCAGGAATAGACAATGCCCGATTTACCAAAAAACTATTGGGGCAAATCGTGTTCTTGTATTTCTTACAGAAAAAAGGCTGGTTGGGCGTGGCTCAAAATGAACGTTGGGGAACGGGTAATAAACGATTTGTCCAAAATCTCTTTGAAACCGCACAAAACGAAAGCGTAAACTTCTTTAAAGACAAACTGCAATACTTGTTTTACGAGGCTTTGGCAAAAGAACGGGACAACGAAAACTCCTATTACAAACGCTTCGATTGTCGCATCCCTTTCTTGAATGGTGGTTTGTTTGAAGCCGATTACAACTGGCAGGAAGCCAATATCAGCATTCCTTCTACCCTATTTCGCAATGACGAGAAAAACAAAGCAGGTGATATAGGCACAGGCATCTTAGACGTATTTGACCGATACAACTTTACTATTAAAGAAGATGAACCATTAGACAAAGAAGTAGCCGTTGATCCTGAAATGTTGGGGAAAGTATTTGAAAATATGCTCGACATCACAGAGCGGAAAAGCAAAGGTGCTTTTTACACGCCCCGTGAAATTGTGCATTATATGTGTCAGGAAAGCCTGATTCATTATTTGGATAATTGTCTAAACCAAGATTCTCAGGATTCAGAGATTAGCAGGATTGACAAAAAGGAAATAGAAGATTTTATCCGCAAAGGGAATTCATATCTAGAGAATGACATCAATGCATTAAAGAAAATTGACAAGATAAAAGCAGGCGAACAAAAATCTACTGATGCAGAATTAAAACTGCCCGAAAGCATTCGCAAAAATGCTGACCTGATAGACCAAAAACTGAGCAGCATCAAAATTTGTGACCCTGCCATTGGTTCGGGGGCTTTCCCTGTGGGCTTGTTGCACGAATTGGTAAACGCAATGTTGGTACTGAAACCACATTTAACTTACGATTACCTAACCGAAAAACTAAAAGGTTTTGGCTTTACACATCGAGAAAGCATCAGCGATAGCCGCTATATCTACCGCCTGAAACGCCATATCATACAAGAAAGCATTTACGGTGTGGATATTGACAGCTCTGCCATTGACATAGCCCGTTTGCGTTTGTGGCTGAGCCTGGTGGTGGACGAAGATGACCTTGACCCGATTGAAACGCTGCCTAACTTAGATTACAAAATTGTGTGCGGTAATTCCTTGATTGGTTTACCAGATGGTGCAATGCGAAACTTGCAGGTTGAAGCCGAATTGGAAAAACTAAAAGACAAATTCTACGACATTACAGATGAGAAAGAAAAGAAAGCCCTACGCCAACAGATAAACACCAAAATACGGGAACTTTTAGATTCTGCCGAGCAGTTTGCAGGCTACAAAATAGACTTTGACTTCAAACTTTTCTTCTCAGAAGTATGGCGGGAAAAAGGGGGCTTTGATGTGGTGATAGGGAATCCGCCATATGTGGGCATATCAAAGGTAGATTACAAAGATGTACTCAAGAAAATGACCTATGAAACGTACGCTACTACTGGTGATTTGTATGTGCTCTTTTATGAAAGCGGTTATAAGTTCTTAAAGCCAAGAGGTAACGTAAATTTGATTACATCCAACAAATGGATAAATGCATCTTATGGCACAAAAACAAGAAACTTCTTTGCCAAAAAAACCAATCCCAAATTGCTGATTGACTTTGCAAAAGTCAGGATATTTCCCAATGCCACTGTATTTGTAAATATTATGATGCTCGAACGAAGCAATGCAGATGGCAAAGTAGATGCAGTTGCAATTGAAGGGAATTTTCTGCCCACTGTCCCACTTCAAAATTATTTTGCCGAAAGAAAAGTTACACTTTCTATAAAAGGAGAAGAAGTCTGGAAAATTGCTTCATCAAAAGAGTTACAAATAAATAAAAGGATTGAAGACAAAGGGTTAAAATTAATGAAATGGGAAAATATAGAATTTTTCAGGGGTATTACCACTGGATTAAACAGTGCTTTCCATTTTGAAAAGGACACACGAGATGAATTAATTAAAATTGACAAAAAGAATTCTGAATTTATCTATCCACTGTTAAGAGGAAAGGATATCAAAAGATGGAAATACGACTATTCAGACTGGTATATGCTATTCATACCTTGGCATTTTCCACTACATAATGATTCAAGTATTGCTAATGCTTCTGCAGATGCTGAGGAAGCTTTAGAAAAAGAATATCGAGGTATTTACAATCATCTTTCTCAATTCAAAGATGAACTTACTTCAAGAAATAAAGACGAAACAGGTATTCGGTATGAATGGTATGCACTTCAACGATATGGTTCGAACTATTGGACTGAATTCTTGAAAGAAAAGATTGTATGGATTGAAATTTCAGATAAGGCCAATTATGCCTATGATGAGAAGGGTCATTTTTTAACAAATTCTGCATATTTTATTTCAGGTGAAAATTTGAAATATCTTGTTTCTGTTCTCAATTCATCCGTTGCAGATTACTATTTCTTTCAAATTACAGCTAAAATTGCTGGAGGCAGAAAACGCTACACCAAGCAGTATGTTGAGCAAATCCCTATACCTTTTATCCCTATAGAAGAACAAATACCTTATGAAAAACTGGTAGACTATGTAATACTTGCGAAATCACAAGCAGACGACATTGTTTTCAAGTTCTTTGAATCCTTGCTTGATGCACTCGTTTTCGAACTCTACTTCCCCGAAGAAATCAAATCGGCAGGCAAAGAAATCCTAAAGCATTTGGGAGACCTGAAACCCATTACAGATGAGATGAGTGAAGAAAAGAAGCTGGCCATCATCCAAAGTGAGTTTGAGCGTTTGTACGAACCCAACCACCCTGTTCGCTTTGCCATAGAAACGCTGGATAGTGTGGAAGAAGTTAGGATTATTAAAGAAGCTTTGAAGTAATTGAAAGTTATGAAAATTCAAAGCATTACCATTAGCAAATACAAGGCATTTACCAAGGAAGAAACTATTCCTGTTGGCGGCTCGAATGTTTTTATTTACGGGGAAAACGGCAGTGGAAAGAGTTCGTTTTATTACGCTTTAAAGGACTTTTTCCAATCGAGTGTTGAACCTGTACAAATGTCCAGTCTGAGAAATTTCAACTTAACAGATGGTGGCACTGACTGTTCCATCCGTGTAGCCTTTGACGGTGCAATTACAAAAACGCTAAACGAAACCGCAAAAGACACCAACACCACTGATATTATTGATGCCAACAGACTGAAAAGTTTTCTAACATACAAGCACTTACTTGGAGTTCATAATGTAAAAATATCAGACAAAATTGATGTTTTTGAATTGGTTGTGAATGGTGTTTTGAAACATTTTAAATCCAATACTATCACTGAGAATATTGAATTAGGGAAACTTTGGAATGACACTTTAACAGAACACGATAAAGATTATGGAAGTGGGCAAGAGTTTTATTTTGCTCGTCAAAAGAAAGCATCTGTTGAGGATAAGGCTAAAAAAGTAAACAAGGCACTTGATACTTTATTTCATTCAACAGGAACAGACTATTTGGCTCCATTTGTTAACAGGGTTTTGCAAAAGCTTTATCCTGAAATGGAAATTCAGTTTACACGAAGAAATATCACAGTAAACGAATGGGGAAGAATTGACCAGTTTCCTGCAATAAACTTACAAGTTTCAGATAACGGAAATTCAATTGATGCATACAACCCGCATTTTGCTCTAAATGAAGCTAAACTTTCAGCCATAGCAATAAGCATATTTTTAGGAGCAATCATCAAACAAAGTCCATTTTCACCAAATCTCAAACCACTTTTCTTAGATGATATTTTGATTGGTTTAGATAACGAAAATAGGTTGAAGCTCTTAAATCTACTCAAAGAAAAAGATGTTCCCGAAGCAGATAAGGTATTTAAGCACTTTCAAATTTTTATAACTACTTATGACAGACATTGGTATGAAGTAGCCAAAATAAATTTACCAGGCTGGAAATTTATTGAGTTTTACAAAAGTGTAGATGGCCCAAAAGTCATTCATAACGATAAAACAAACCTAGAAAAGGCAAGGGAGTATTTTGATGCATTTGATTTTCCTGCTACTGCCAACTATTTGAGAAAGGAATGTGAAAGATTATTAAGAGTTAAACTATTAGAAACCTACACGGTTGGAGAAGGAATAAAAGGATTAATTAAGCCAATCAATCTTGAAACGCTAATCAACAGGCTAAAAGAGTTTTATGAAGACCTGGGTTTAGAGCCACCATCTAGTCTAATAGATAGTTTACAGAACTATAAAAGCATTCTCTTCAACCCTATGTCGCATAGTGACATTATAAGCCCGATTTACCGTAACGACTTAGAACTTGCCTTCCAAACTATTCAAAATTTAGAAACAATCGTATTACCTAAAAGAAATTTGGTAATAGAGAAAGGAACTATTTTCAATCTTTCATTACCAGCAATTGCCTATACGGCACAACTTGAAATTGCTAAGGATGTTTACATAGTCGAGCATAACGGGGCAAAGACAGAAACTCCAATTAGCTTTTTCTTTAAAACGTGGACAAGAGCAGGAGTTTTACACGCTGTTCCGACAGGTGTTCCACCGACAGCAGTAACCAATGTTGAGCGACTTGAAAAAATCAAAGAAAGTCCATTCACTTTAGACAAAGCAACAGACGGTTTAAACGTAACATTCAGAGACAGAGCCGTTGCTGAAATAACACCCCAAGACTTGAAAGTTGCAATGACATTGGCTGGTGGCAACATACTGAACGACTTAATAGAAAATGGAAAACTATGATGCCAACCCTTCACAGCCACACACATTGCCAAGCCGCACAAGCCCACGCTACAACCCAAGCTTGGCAAAGAGTGTGTCTGTTCAACCGCACCGCCAAAAAGCCCGACAAACCAGCGGACGAAAAAGAACACCGAAGCGATAACAGCGTGTATGTAGCAATAGCGGGTGAAGTGGTAAATCGAAGGTCTGTGCTTCTAAGAAACTTTGTGCTAAACAGACAGGAAAGTGCTTCTAATCCGCTACTGCACATACACGCAAATCGTTATCGGCAATACGAAATAAAGTAGTTCAGAAAAAATATTATATTTGCAACATAAATAAAAAGTAAGCAGAAAATGTAAAAATTAATTTCTTAGACAATCTAACAATCAGCTCAAAAAATTGGGCTCCCACTTTTGTTAAACTCAAAAAGAAATTAATTATGCTTACGATTCAAAATTTATCCTATTCACATCCCAATAAAAATACGCTGTTTACTAATTTAAGTATGACAGTAAATCATTCCGATAAAATTGCATTAATTGGCAATAATGGTGTTGGAAAATCTACTTTACTCAAACTTATAGCCAAGGAATTAGAACCTGATGACGGACAAATTTCCTCCGAAACCAAACCCTATTATATTCCTCAAGTTTTCGGTCAGTTTAATGATTTGACAATTGCCCAAGCCTTACAAGTTGAAACCAAACTCAATGCTTTACACGAAATTTTAAACGGAAGTGTAGATGAAAAGAATTATAGCCTTTTAAATGACGATTGGACGATAGAAGAAAAATGTCAAGAAGCCCTAAGCTATTGGGATGTTTCTGATTTATCACTATCTCAAAAATTAAGCGAATTAAGTGGAGGACAAAAAACAAAAGTCTTTCTCGCAGGTATATTTATTCATCAACCATCATTTGTTTTATTAGATGAACCCAGTAATCATCTTGACAAATCCAGTAGAGACTTACTATACGATTTTATTCAAACCTCAAGAGCAACTTTTATAATCGTTAGCCACGACCGAGAGTTACTTCAGTTATTAAATCCTATTTGTGAGCTCAACAGAAATGAAATTAAAGTTTATGGCGGAAACTATGAATTTTATAAAGAGCAAAAAGAAATTGAACAAAACGCCTTAAGTCAAGATATTCAGAGCAAAGAAAAAGCACTTAGAAAGGCGAAAGAAAAGGAGCGAAAAACAATTGAACGACAACAAAAATTAGATGTTCGAGCAAAAAAGAATTTAGGAAAAGCTGGACTTCCCAAGATAGTATCAGATGCTTGGAAGAATAATGCTGAAAGAAGCTCAGCAAAAATTGCCGGAGTTCATTCAGATAAAATTAATGGTATAAAAGAAGAACTTCAAGATTTGAGGCTTTCTGTTTCTGATATAGAACAAATGAAATTTGAATTTGATTCTTCCAATCTTCATAAAGGTAAAAATCTGTTTATAGCAGAAAATATCAATTTCGCATATAGAACAGGAGGTTTATTATGGGAGAAACCTCTAAACATTCAAATTGTCAGCGGTGAACGAATTGCTATCAACGGAAAAAATGGAACAGGAAAAACCACACTTATCCAAATAATACTCGGAAAACTTAAACCAACGGAAGGAAAAATATTTATTGCTGAAAGTCATTCTGTTTATATTGACCAAGATTATTCTTTAATCAATAATCATTTACAGATTTATGAACAAGCTCAAGAATTTAATCAAACCGGCCTTCAGGAACACGAAGTAAAAATCAGATTAGACCGTTTTTTATTTTCAAAAGATGATTGGGATAAGCCTTGTCATACATTGAGTGGCGGAGAAAGAATGCGGTTAATGTTGTGTTGTTTAAACATTGCTAATCAATCTCCCGACATTATTATCTTAGATGAACCTACCAATAATTTAGACCTTCAAAACATCGAAATTTTAACCAATGCAATCAATGAATATGAAGGAACTTTAATTGTAATTTCCCACGATAAAACGTTCTTACAAGAAATAAATATTGAACGAACTATTGAATTAATGAAGTAAAGCCGATAACATCGGTTTTGCAAGAGAGCGGGTTATTGTTTCCGTTCAAAGATTTTCGTTATATTTAAAGTTCCGTCTTCGCTTGGAAGTCTTATGCTAAAATCCGCTCCCTCGCAAAGCCGCGGCCCGTTGTATGCAAGTTTGCAGACAGTGCACCGCTAATATAGTAGGCAGAATAAAAAAATAAAGATATGGCTAAAATAACATTCATTAAATCATTGGTAATATGCAGTTTATTCGCTTTCTGCATATCGTGTTCAAACAATTCGAGTTTGAACTTAATCCCTGTAAAATCAGGCGAGAAGTGGGGCTACATTAACAAAAAAGGCGAGTATGTGATAAACCCGCAGTTTCAAGATGCAGGATTTTTCTACAGCGGATTGGCTCGTGTCGTTTCGGCTGACGGAAAAATCGGTTACATTTCCGAAGACGGAAAGTATGCGATTCCTGCAAAATTCAAAAGTGGGACGCATTTCGTTGACGGTTTGGCTTTCGTGGTTTCTGATGGCGGACACCCAAGCTGTATCGACAAGTCGGGCGAAACGAAATTCCAACTCAAACAAGCAAAATATGTCCTTTCGTTTTCGGAAGGGCTTGCAATGTTTGCTACCACTAACAAAAAAATTGGTTTTGCCGACAAAACAGGCAAAGTGGTTATCAATCCGCAGTTTGAAGATGCCCGCCCTTTTTCCGAAGGTTTTGCGGCAGTAATTCAAGACAAAAAATGGGGATTTATCGACAAGACAGGGAAAATTGTAATCAATCCGCAGTTTGACGGCGTTGATAATTTCCACAGTGGCAAAGCCGCTTTTTCCAACGGAAAACAGGCAGGTTTTATAGATACTAAAGGAGGTTATGTTATCAATCCGCAATTCGATTACGTCGATTTTTTCAGCGAAGGAATGGCGCGTATCAAGTCAGGCAAACAATTCGGCTACATTACAGAAAACGGAAAGATTGAGATAAATCCGCAATTTGATGGAGCATATTCGTTCAGTAATGGTTTGGCGGCAATCGAACAGGGCGACAGATACGGTTACATTGATAAAACAGGAAAAATTCAAATTAACCCGCAGTTTGATAATGCCACTTCGTTTTTCGGCGATATTGCTTTTGTTGAAAATGCCGACAAATGGGGAATTATTGACAAACAAGGCAAATATCTTGTCAATCCGCAATTTGACCTTATCAAAACCGACTTAGACGCTTTTTCTTATGTGATTTCGGATTTTTACGATGCAAGCGAGTTTATTAACAAGTTTTTTGAAAAGGCGGGCGACAATTCTTTTGACGACTTTAATACCGCCTCAACTTTGCAAAGCATTGTTGATAACGCAATTTACGGCGATGATGTAAAAGCAAATGACAAATACATTGCCTATTGCTATAATACACAAAAAATTACAGATGACATTTCCATAAGTAAAACCTCGTTCCATTTCACAAATCCAATCTACGAAAATGTAACAACATACGACAGTTATTGGGGTTACAGATACGAAACAGGTACGACCAAGCAATATAAATTTGCTGAAAAAATTGCTACAATCGAATATCAGTTTGATTTGTCGGGCGATGCAGGCGACAAAGGCGGCTCAATAGCCAATGCACTGAAAACGGAAATTGAAAGCCGTTATGGTGTAAAAATGGAGTCGAGAAACGGTCAATATGCTGCTTATCAAGATAATAAATTCAGTTTTGGCATTACTTACAGCGATTACTCGCTTTCGTTGCACATTGGTTTTGATAAGGGAAAATTACTGAATTTACTAATCAATAAAGAAGAAGAATATGAAGGTGATTAAAAAATATATTTTGTTGGTTTTCTGTATTTTATTTACAGTAAATTATGCCGATGCGCAAAGCATAAAAGCCGCAGCCGAACAAAAAAAACAGCAGCAGCAATACGAGAGTGAACAACGCGAGAATGAACTGAAAGAAGTCGCCCGCATTAAAAGGGCGCAACTGAATATTAACGACTTGCTGCAACTTTTGCAAAGCAAGGATTTGGATTATGTTGACAGGTTTTTGTCGGAACGCGGTTGGAAACTTCACGCAACAAATATAAAGGAAACAGACGATTACGATGAAGAAGTGCTAACCGATTATAAAATGGTTACTTGGTCGTTTGACAAAAATTCTTATAGCGATTTGGCAAAAGGCTGGTTTTATTTCTATCTGTACTCAACTTACGATAATGCTATTGCCTACACTATTGCAGACGAAACGCAACTTGAAAAATTAAAATCTGAACTCACAAACAATAGTTACAAAAGAGTTTATCCGACAGATGTTGTAGATCGCGGTTTGGAAAGTGTTTATCGAAACAATTTATACGAAGTAAATTTTAAAAAGCAGTTGAAAAAACAATACGATGATGGTGCGGACATTCATTATAGCTTTTTTATTTACAATTACAAGCAGGTAGAAGAACGGCGGGCAGAAGCGGAACGGATTGCACGAGAAAAAGCAGAATGCGAAGAAAAATATCAAAATGCCGTTCAGCGAGCCGAAAGTGCCTATTATCAAAAACAATATTCCGTTGCAAAACAGGCCTATAACGAGGCATTGGCTCTGAAACCCGAAAACAAAGAAATGTTGTCGGATAATATTGCCGATATTGACATAAACATTTTGTGCGAAGATGCCGACCGATTTTTCAAAGCAAATCAGTACGAAAAAGCAAAGGAAAAATACGCCAATGCTTTGACAATTAAGCCGAACAAGAAAACCGATTTTATCAACGGTAAAATTAAGGAAATAGCAGATTTTCAGCAATTTTTACTTGACAGAACTTACAAAAAATATAATTACAAAACACTTGAAACGGCTGATTACAACGCGAAAGATGATTATATTGAAAGCGAACTGAAAAAGAATTTGCTTGCAAATGCCGAAACTTTGCCAAAAATAACAGTAAATATCGTTTGCGAAATTGATACTTTGGGCAACACTGTTTCAAATTATACAACTTCCATTCAGAACAAAAATCTGAATACGCTGTTGGATAAATTGACAAAAAGCATTAAGTTAAAACATTGTTTTATAAATGGTTATACTGCCAATGCGAAAGCGGAATTTAACTATACGCTCGAATACAATCACGCAGTTGTAATTGCAAATAAAAACGCCGACAATATATCGTCGAGCAATAAGGATTTCAATCTGTATCGTTCAACTATCAACAGCGAGTTAAGTTCCGCACCTTACGGCAAATACACTTTCGATATGAATAAAATCGTTATCAACGGACAGCAATACGATAACAACAAACTCATAAAAACGAGTACGCACGGTGCTTCCAATGCTTTTTTGTCGTTACTCGTTCCGGGTTTGGGCGACCACCGCGTAAGTTATGGTCAAAAGAACGGGGTTGGCGTTGCATTATCAACCTACGCATTGATTGGCGGCGGAATTGGACTGAAATTTTATTCCAACAGTGAATACAAAAAATACCACGCTGCAACTTCACAAGAGGCAATGGACGACCATTACAAAAAAGCCAACTATTCCAATCAAGCGTTTTACGGCTGTTTGATTGCGGGTGGTATTATTTGGATTTCAGATATTATTTGGGTTGCCTCAATAGGCGCAAAAAATGCCAAAGCACAAAAGGCGTACCGTCAGTCGCATTTGGGTGCTTACTACGACCCTAATATACAAGCTACCGGATTATCTTACACTATAAATTTTTAGAGCGATGAAAACATTGAAATACATATTTATAGTAATAACCGGAAGTTTTGTTTTTACTGCCTGCGAAGATTACGAATTTCTTAATCTGAAACGCGACAATCCGTTAGATGGAAAGAACAATGCAAATATGCAGGACGGTGTTGCGTTGAAGTTTGACGGTTATTATGTTTATTCGGATAATAATGATGATGGAATTATCAATAAAGGGGAAACGGTCAAACTGAATATTGCCATAAAAAACAATGGAACAAGAACAGCAGAAAGCGTAAAAGTATCTTTTTCAACTACAAGTCAATACGTTTCAAACTTTTCTCCTACAACTTCTGTGAATTTTGGAGATATTGAAAGAAATTCTACAAAATGGTACAACGGATACGAAACCTATTATTCAGTCCTGCAATTCACAGTCTCAAACTCAACTCCGTTAAATACGGAAATCCCTATTAAAATAGATATGTCTGATGCTAATGGTAATACTTGGACTGACACTTGTAAAATAACTGTATCTACAACGGGGGCAAATTTATCGTACAACAGTTATTATGTCTATTCGGAAAACAACGATGACGGACAAATCAATAAAGGCGAAACTGTTAAACTGAATGTCAGTCTGAAAAATACAGGTTCGAGTACGGCAAAAGCAGTTAAAGCGACATTCTCAACAACAAGTTCGTATATTACAGGGTTTTCGCCTACAACGCAAGTGAGTTATGGCGATATTGCTTCAAATTCTGTGAAATGGTATAATGGTTACGAAACATATTACTCTGTTTTGCAATTTACCGTTTCGGGTTCTACGCCTGCAAATACTCAAATACCGATAACAATCAGTATTACAGACGAAAGTGGTAACACTTGGACAAGCACTTTCAATGTGACGGTAGTCGCCACCGATGCGAATATTTCGTACAACAGTTTTTATGTCTATTCGGAAAACAACGATGACGGACAAATCAATAAAGGCGAAACTGTTAAACTGAATGTCAGTCTGAAAAATACAGGTTCGAGTACGGCAAAAGCAGTTAAAGCGACATTCTCAACAACAAGTTCGTATGTTACAGGGTTTTCGCCTACAACGCAAGTGAGTTATGGCGATATTGCTTCAAATTCTGTGAAATGGTATAATGGTTACGAAACATATTACTCTGTTTTGCAATTTACCGTTTCGAGTTCCACGCCTGCAAATACAAACATACCAATAAATATCAGTATAGTTGATGAAAGCAATAATACGTGGTCAAGCAGTTTTAATGTAATAGTGCAATAAATATGACAGAAAATTTTGAATATAAAGGCGAATGATTTTTGCCCTCTGCAAAAAAACAGCGAATAAGTGGAACATTATATTATGATGTATATAAGGGCATTACATTAGAATTGTTTGGCGATTTTAATGAAATGCTATTTGCGCCAATTTCCAATGATAGTGAATATGATATTATTTTAGGATTAACAAGCACAAGCAAAGAAATAACTTTGTATAAAACTTTTGTAAGTTCAAGAGGTGGGCTTAATTTAGTTCAAAATCAGGAAGCAGGAATACCGACAAGTAAATACATAGTGAATTATATTTTCGAAGGAGTTCATATTGATAAGCCGGAAGATATAAAATTTGACAAATTGGTGTCTGAAATAATTGATCTAGATGAATGGGTTGGCATAAGTGGTTTTATTCCTGTCGATTTTGAAAAGGCAAAAGATTTTTGCCAAAACAAAGAATATCAGGTACAATATAAACTTCCCGAACTTATTATATTCCCGTTGTCGAATGAATTAGTGGGACAGTTTAATTTTGTAATGACACCTTCCGATATAAAATTTTACTATCAAAAGGAAGTTTCATTAAAACAGAAAATTCAATTTGTTCTAAAATACAGCAAAGAAAAACCGGTTGAAGATTTGTTGAATGATTTATTCAAATTTCAAACTTTTCTGATATTAGCATTATACAAAAAGACATACCCTAAAAGTATATTGCTTTATAATGCTAATTTTCAGAAAGATTACGGGAATGAGAATATCGTTACAAGAGAGATAAAACTTTATATCCATATTCCAGACCGAAATAAAAAACAGGAAAAACAAAAAATATTTATGGATATGTTATTCTGTTACAGAAATATAAAAGATAATTTTCCTGCAATAATAAAAAAGTGGTTTGAAAAGTACAATGAGTTGGAATCTGTTTTTAACCTGTTATTTGAACAGTTTTATAACGATAAAAGATTTACCGAAAATACATTTTTGAATTTGGCACAGGCGGCGGAATCATTTCACGCACATACAAGAGATAATACAAGAATGCCAAAAGAAGAGTACAAAAAAATGAAAAAAGAAATTTTATCTGTTGTTAATGAAAAATATCACCAATGGCTGAAAGAACAGTTTAATTTTGGCAATCATTTGAATTTGCATACTCGTTTAGACGAGATTATTTCTATCTGTTCTTGTGAGATAGTTGATAAGATAATCGGCGACAAAGAAATATTTATCAAGCAAGTTAAAAATTCAAGGAATTATTATACTCATTATTCTTCTGATTTAAAGAAGAAAGCATTAAAAGGCAGTGATTTATTTTATTTGACACAGAAATTGAAAATTGTTTTAGTTTGTGCCTTTTTGCTCGAAATAGGTTTTGACAAGAATATTTTAAATCAAATGCTTGATGATAGAAAACATCGATTTTTTCACAATTTAGCAAATTGGTAAGATGTTATTTATTCCTTACAAAACAGCGGAAATTTATTCTTCCACTGTTTTTTTGTTCGCTCGTTTATTTCAAAAAAAAATTGTACATTTGCAGTCGAACTTTGGTACAAAAAAAGGTTTATTTTGTGCCAAAAATAAAAAGTAAAATAGTATGCAATCAACAAATAATCAAATAGTTCATAAGATAAATAAAAGCAAACGTGGAAAAATATTTTTCCTGAAAGATTTTGCTTTCTTGGGAACGAATATTGCTATCCGCCATTCTTTATCACGGTTGTGTCAAGATGGTATGCTGATTCGACTTTCGGCAGGCGTTTATCTTTATCCGAAAATCAGTGAATTGATAGGCACGGTCTATCCTTCAATCGAAGATATTGCCAAAGCAATCGCCAAAAGCGAAAAGGCACGGCTTATTCCGACAGGTCTGTACGCTCTCAACAAATTGGGACTTTCTACACAAGTGCCTATGCGCGTGATTTTTCTGACAGACGGTACGCCGCGAAACATAAAAATCGGCGGGAAAACAAGTATAATTTTCAAAAAAACCATTCCAAAATACTTGGCATTGAAAGGTAAAATCACAACTTTGGTAATTTTCGCTTTGAAAGAAATCGGAAAAAATCAGGTGTTGCCAGAAGAATTGGAAAAAATAAAATCGGTTTTGAAGCACGAAACCAAGGAAAATATCATTCACGATTCGTTACTTGCGCCCGAATGGATTGCCGAAATAATTTTAAAACTTACAGAAGATGAATAACTTAATCATATTGTCAGACAAAGATAAAATCGAAATTTTTACGACAGTTGCCACACTGAAAAACTTGTCGAAAGAAGCTACTGAAAAGGATTGGTGGGTTACAGCCGTTTTGCGTTCTTTGTTCGCCTTGCCATTACGCCGAACAGATTTCGTTTAAAGGTGGTACTTCGTTAAGCAAGTGTTGGAATGTGATTGAGCGGTTTTCGGAAGATGTTGATGTTGCAATAAATAGAGAATATTTTGGTTTTACGGGCGAAAATTTATCAAGGCGGGAAGTGAGTAAAAAACTGCGGAAAGCAGCGTGTGCATTTTGCCGCGAAACGTTGCAGTTTGATTTGGCAAAACAAATGAATGCAGACGGAATACCTGAAACGTTGTTTTCCGTAACAATGGAAATTACCGATGTTACAACCGTTGACCCCGAAAAGATTTTTATAAATTACCGGTCGCTTTTTGAAAATGAACAAATTGCCACCGAAGACGGTTACATCCAGCCAATTGTAATTCTTGAAGTGAATGGTCGCTCAATGAGCGAGCCGCTCGAAACGGTAGCAGTTAAGTCGTTGGTTGATGAGGTTTTTGCAGACAGACCTTTCATTGACAAGGCATTTCCGGTTGCTACCGTTGTTCCAGAACGCACATTTTTGGAAAAAATTTGCCTCTTGCACGAGGAATTTTCAAAGAAAGAGCAGGATAAAATTCGTGTTAATAGAATGAGCCGTCATTTGTACGATATTATGCGTATGCTCGACACGCCCATTGCTGAAAAGGCGTTGAATGATATAGAGTTATACAAGCATATTATTGCCCACCGCAAAGTATTTATCGGATTGACAGAGTTTGATTACAATACGCTTGTACCACAAAGTATTAACATTATTCCACCTGAAAGCGTGATTTCTAAGTGGGAAGATGATTACAATAAAATGCAAACAATGATTTACGGTAATTCGTTTTCGTTCAATGAATTGATTGACAGGATAAAACAACTGAATGAAAGAATAAAGGATATGGAATGGTAGAAAAACCTGCATACAACACAGTGTATAAGCCATAAGGGCGGCAGTGGTTTGCGAAGGTTTTCCCTCGCTTCAGCATTTCATCCCGGTTGACAGGAACGTGGCTCCGAAGTCCCTTACGGCACATACACTCAACCGTTGGGTGCCAAAATAAGAAGCAAATTACCCCAAATGGGGAAGCAATAAATAGTATGAACCCTTAAATCAACAGTTATGAAAAAGAAAATTTTAATCCTTGTCGCGATGCTAATGGGCATTTGTTACACTTTTGCAAACACCATCATAGTAGATTATTATGGTGCTGGGCAATTCACATCTATCCAAATAGCTATCAACAATGCATCATCAAATGATACAATAAAGGTTTGGCCTGGAATTTATTCAGAACAAATTACTTTAAATAAAAACGTTATAATAATTGGTTCTGGATATGAAAATACAACGATAACAAGTAATTCAAATCCAACAATTAATATGAGTTCTGGCAAGATTTTTCATTTTAAAATCAACAGTTTAAATGGAGATGGCATTTGGTTACATCATGGAATTGTTAGTAACTGCGTTATTACTGGTTGTTCCTTATGTGGAATTTATGCTGGAACTGCTGGAGATGATGGATTAGTAAGAAACTGTGTCCTCACTAAAAATGGAACCGCAGGAATTGCCGTTGGCTACTATACAAGTTCTACAATAACGGTTGTGAATTGTATTGCAAGACCAAATGGTGGAAAAGATTTTAGAGGTGAATATGGCTCAACCTTTAATCTTTCCTACTCAAATGGTGCAACAAACGGTCATACTTCAGGTAATCAGGGAGTTATAGACATTGATCCTCAATTTTACTCTGAAAATGATTATCATATTGGAGAAGGTACTCCATGTTGGAATACTGGGAATCCAGCTTTACAAGATCCTGATGGTTCACAAAGTGACATGGGTTATTTTGGAGGTCCAGAATGTCCTATTTATCCAACAGTATTTGAGATTATAATAACTCCCAATGGCAATAATATTAATCTTGAAGCCAAAGGAAGAGCTAACTATTAATTGGAGGATAGGATCATGAAAAAGTTCATCCTTATAATATTGTCTTTCCTGATTGCTGTTTTCGCTTATTCCCAATTTCCACGAGATCAAAAAATAGTTACCGCAGAATATTTTATAAACATTGATCCGGGAGAAGGAAATGGTATTGCGATCAATTTAGGAGGGACACCTCTTTGGGAGGTTACAGTAAATGTTCCAAATATACAATTGGCAGTTGGATCAAAAATCTATATTCGCTTTAAAAGCACTAATGGTAAATGGAGCGCGCCTAGGAGTATAAAAAGAAAACCATATTTCGAAAATCGTGGTAGTACTCTTGAATATGGTGAGTATTTTATTAATAGTGATCCTGGACAAGGGAATGGCCAACAGGTAAGTTTTCAAAATGGGATCGCCAATATATATGGTTTAAATATTAAACGGGGGGACAAAATATACGTTAGAATAAGAGATAATCTAAACAGATGGAGCCTATCAAGACCAGTTACATTTAATTTTAAAGAAATCATTAAGGCTGAGTATTATATAAAATATGGTTCAGGTGGTTCATCCAATCCCCAATTGATGAATTTAAGTCCTTATAATGAATATTCTTGTGTTTACACTGCTATTGATAATGATATTCCAAAAAACAATTTTGATACTGCCTTTATCAGATTTCAAACTAAGGATAAATTTTATAGTCAATGGGCAAAAAGGAGAATGGATAATGTTGGTATAGATGAATTATCAATCAACAAATACAAACTAGCAAATTATCCGAATCCATTTTCTCAAGTTACAACAATTTCTTTCTCAATACCTGAAACGGCTCATGTAACTCTGAAAATTATTGGAATCCTTGGAACATATAACACAGAAATTGTTTCCGAAAAAAAATCTGCTGGAAAGTATGAGATAAAATTTGACGCTTCTAAACTTCCTGAAGGTATGTATTATTGCCAATTATATGTCAATAATCAAACTTCATCCATAAAACTAATTGTCCATAGATGATTGCTAATGACCTTATTTACGAAATGAATTGAATTATTTCGGCACCCAACAAGCCGATAAAACCAATGCTATTACACACGGGATCGCCCGTGCGATTCCTAAAAGATACGCACTAGTTTTAGCAGCGGGTCGTTGTGTGGCATTAAAATTAAAAGTTCAATGATTAAAAATATGTTCCATTCAATAAAACAGCAAACCTATGAAAAAAATTATTTTTCTAGCAGTTTTACTTGTAATAGTAAGCTGTCATAAAAAAGATGAATCAGTGGTTCCTCCTCCAATTAATTTTGATTATACAAACATTAATTTCAGTATTTCACTTCCTATTCCCAATGATCAAATAAATCAACTTAAGGTCTTCACCTTTCAGGATGAAAAATACCCGCAGAATCAATCTGTAACACTCAAATTGAAGAAAAATTGCTTTAATACTATTAGTCTATTTAAAGGTGATAAATTATTTGCTATTGTAAGGTCTGATCCTTCTAGAATTCATGATTCAGTGATAAGTCCTGATATGATCGGAAAAAGTTTATTGTCGTTAGTATTTGACTTCTTAACTCCTGGATATAATGGGGTAAAATTTGCGATTGATAATGCCGTCTCATCTATCCATTTTCAAGACCTTATAAATCTATTAAATTCAAAGTGGAATTCAAATGGAATATCAGACTTAATAGATGACTCAGCTTTTAAAACATGTTTGCTTTCAATTATATCCGATCTTCTTCCACAACAAAAGGGAAAAATTGATCTTACGAAAGATCGAAGGATTTTTTCAATTCCATTTAAGTCAAACGAAAGTATTTCATACTTTTACATAACATTCCCTTCTATAAAGCTGTCCGGATTAGATATTACAGAAATATCAATAAATCAAAATAAAGCAAAATTTAAAATAAAAAATTCGAGAAGAAGGCAGACAGATGTTTATCTTTATAAAAATGATCAAATACAGTCAACCTTTGCACTTGGTGGACGTGTTCAATCTGGATTAATTGCTACTGCACTTAGTGAATTAGTCTGTCCATCTGAACACGAGTTTGAACTTGATTTTACTGGAATGGCATTCAAAGATTCTTATTGCATGAATGTCCTTGGGCCTGCTTGGAGTTTTCCATGGGTAACTGATACGCGGTATTCAAATCCCTGGATAAGAACAATGGCTATAAATCAAGGGCTTCCCGTTCTAACATTTTTATTTGATGTCAGCGTTAAACCAGAGGAACTTGAGCCAATCAAACAAGTCATAATTGATTTATATAACTGGTTACAGGTCGAAGTTGATTGGATTCAAATTCAAAATCAGTTTAAAAATAGAAGTACAGAAGATAACTTGTTCTTTGTTGATTTTGCTCTGGCATCAATGAATGCACTCTACACTGTTTTGACTAAAACAGGGGTTGTAGAAAACATAGGGGCAAATATCTTTCATTATTGTGGAACCGCCCTTACAAGTTGGACAACTTGTGTGAAGGCCCATTTGGGGGATTTTTTCAGGTTATTACAATTCTTCGCTATGGTTGTTGAAGAATTAAGAGTCATGGACGATTATATGAATACAGCCTATAGGACAGATTTTTATTTTGTTAACGGTGTTGTAGGCCAAGGTGATCTTCAAGGAACATGGCAAGGATTATCATCAAATCCATTTGATGGTTGGCAATCTTTTTCAATAATGAATCATACGACACCATATTATATTGAAGAACATTCTTGGGGGTATTATACCAAAGCCGGTTTCTGTGAATCAATGGGATATGACGACTATAATCCTGGAACAAGACAAGGTACTGGATATACCACGGAGTTTATTAAAAACTTGCCAAATCCAGGATGGTGTTTTTCTATTACCGCTGTATCAACTTTTCAGGTTAATGATGCATTAAATCATATGGATGGTACATTTTCAAATGCTCAACCAGGTGATCCATGTCAAGCACCTGGTGGTACTTTTTATTTAGATAAGATACGGTAAGTAAATGCAGATGTTGAAAAAATAAAATTAAGAGATTAACGCCACATAACAGCCCGCTATGCGCGAGGCTTCGCCCAGCGCATAGCGGGTGAACGTTGGCGTTCATTGTAAAAAGGTAGAAATATCAAACTAATTAGGTACATTTTATTTATTCCAATATTCTCCTCGAAGCGAGGATTTTCAATCCGAAGCAATGTTATATCAAATGGTTACAAATAAACCTACATAGGTTGAAAAATAACACTCGTGGATCATGCCGTGACCAACACCTGCTCCCGCAGATTTTATCGTGTGTGAGGTCTTTCATAAAACAGAAGGTTATTTTTACGAAAAATTAAATTATATTCCTAATAATTCGGTCGAAGGAGATTTAATCTTTAAAGTCAAACAAGTAATGCAATTGACTATGCAGGAAGTAAAGGATTGGTTGATATAATTTTAAATTGGCTCCTTCCCACACGATGCAATCGTGCGACGGACAAAGACTTAAAGAAAATCCAGCGGACTTTTGATTTTCGATTTGGCAATATCGGTAATATGCGTGTAGATTTCGGTGGTTTTGACTGAACTGTGACCAAGAAGCTGTTGAATGTACCTTACATCTGTTCCATTTTCGAGCAAATGTGTAGCAAAACTATGTCGTAGGATATGTGGCGAAACCGGTTTTGTAATTCCTGCTTTCGTTGCTGCCGTTTTCACAATCGTTTGGACACTCTTTGCGGAATACATTCCACCGTCCTGCCCTTCAAATAGATAGTCTTTCGGATAACAGACTTTGTAATAATTTCTCAATTCAAGCAATAAAGTCGATGGCAGCATTACCACGCGGTCTTTATTTCCTTTGGATAGGCGGATATGAATCAGCATATTTTCTGAGTCGATGTCCGAAATTTTTAAATGAAGCAGCTCGTTTAAACGCAACCCGCAACCATAAAGCAACTTGACAATGCACACATGTTTGGGATTGGTAATAGACTGAAACATTCTTTTTACTTCTGCTTTGGTTAAGTATTTTGGCATCTCATGTTTTTTTCGGGATGGATACAGGTGTCTTATATTCAAGTTTTTACCTACTACCGAGCTGTAAAATTTATCGATAGAAGCTACGATCATACACTGATAGGAACTGCTGATATGATCTTTCCTTATTTTCCAGTAAACATATTTTTCTATCTCTTTTTCACCTAATTCGTCGGGTTGATCAAACCGCTTTTCTGCCACTTGAAGGAAACTCCTCACCGCACTACTGTAATTCTTGATGGAATTAACGCTGTACCTTTGAATCGCGAGTTTTCGTTCAAAGACTGCAATTAAATATTCGATGTCCATCGTTATAAATTTAACCACAGCAAAATTAGCAAAACATGCGTAAATGCAAATATTTTCAAAAAATATATAATAGTTTATTGTATTGATCTTATGTGATTTATCTTTCTGCATCAAGTATAAACTCGAAAGTGGTTTACGCAAGTTTGAAACTTTGCATTTACGAATGTCATATATTAGTTGCGTAAATAAGACGTTAGCGGTTATATTAAACCAAACAAACTCAGTTGTAATTGACATGAAAAGAATAGTGAAGATAATATTGATTCTAATAGGATTCTGTTCTGCGGTATTTTCTCAGAACTTGCCAAATGACAGTATAAAACCTTTTGTTGACTTTTTAAGCACAAAAACATTTTTATCACCAAAAGAGTATGTGCTAAAATCTTTTGAAGAGAAGGATATTATTGTTTTATGCGAAAGACTGCATCCCGAATTTAAACAATACGAAATGATTGTTGATATTATTAAAGATAAATGGTTTACTGGAAATGTTTATACCGAAGTTGGTGTATTTAATGCAGGAAAACAAATCAACGAATTTTTACTAAAAGAAAATTTGTCAGATAAGGAAATTAAAAAGTATTTACTGACAATTTTTAAAGATCTTCATATGTTTTCTTTATGGCCAAATTATAACTATTACTATTTACTTGAAAGTATTTATCAGATAAATCAGCAAAGACAGTTGACTGAAAAAATTAAGTTGTTTCCGTTGGATGTTATGTTTTCGTGGGATTCAATTAAATGTGATGAGCAATATAATATGTTCCTTGATATGATGGAACCACAAAACAATTTCCCTCCAATAATTAACAGAAATGTTATTATGGCACAGTATTTTATAAGAAAATACGACCAAGAAAAATATTATAACCCCAGCAAGAAAAAAGCACTTGTAATCATGAATACATATCATGGTTATACTCGAACCCCAAAGTATTTACCACATCCAACAGAACCAAATACATATAGTACTGCAGAGTATATTTACAAAACATTTCCTAATTCAACAAAAGGAATTTTAATTAATGGTATTTCCAACTCATGGGAATTAGTCGCAGATGGGAAGTGGGACGCCGCATTTAGATTTACAGGTAATAAAAATGTTGGGTTCGACATGAAAGGCACTCCATTTGGCAAAACAAAGTTTGACATGTACAATTTTGGAGGCAATGCATATGAGACAGTTAACTTTGAATACATTTTTGATGGTATGGTTTTTTATGAACCTATTGAGAATTTTGAAGTAGCTGTCGGTATTCCAGGAATCTTTGATGATAAAGCATTTGTGACAGAGTTTTACCGTAGAAACGCATTGGAAGAAAGAATTACAATTGAAGAAGCAATGTCGTCAAAAGAAATCAATCAATATATTGAAGACTGGAATGTGAAAAAAGTAAATAAAATTGACGACCTCGACAAATATAATGACTTGATAAACAAATGGATGACAAAGTAATACAACCGCTAACAAAGGCTAAAATCAAGCGGGCAGAAAGCGCTGATTTGAAATATATTACACTCAATAAGCGTGGTTGTTTATTAAATGTTTAATGCTTTAAAATGCCCGCCTGCACTTAGCTTCGGCCGTTACAAGCAATCTGAAAAAAAGAAACCAAAGAATAACAATGAAATTTTTGCTGCATAAAAAATAGAAATACCAACGCTCAAAACAGCACATCCAGCAAAAACACACGAGCCATCGCTAAAACCGATTTTTTGCGGAAAGAGCTGTTTTCTTGCCTGCACACTAATAGAAACATCAAATACAAATAGAACCAAAATTATTTAAGCATGGATTATAGTAGCCAAAGAAACAAGACAATAATCCTGAAAGGAAAAGGGAAAGTGCATCAGATTGCGATTGAAGATATTGTGTATGTTGAATGCGAAAGCTATGTATCAACATTTCACACTTTTGGCAAGGGAAAAACAGTATCTTGTTCTATCTTACTCAAAGATATTGAAGAAAAAGTGAACGGATATGGCTTTTACAGGATTAATAGAAACACATTGGTTAATTTGAAATATTTTGATAGCTATGTATCTGACAAAAAGAGATGTTTCAAAACCACAACAGGAGTGGAAATGAATGTTTCTAGAAGAAAATGGTGTATTTTAAAAGAATATATTCAAGAATAGAGTACCGCATATTTGTGAAAACAAACCACTTATTTGAAAATACATACCGCTTATTAGATAAAATGACCATATTTGGTTTTTGTGTTTAATTAGGTTGTATTTTTATTCATGAAAATTTGAATTGCCAAATTTTAGCAAAACATAATGAAAACCAAAGCTCTACATATAGTAATCATTTTAATTCATTGTCTGCTAAATCATAGTATTGCCCAAACTGTTATCAAAGGCAAGATCATTAATGAGGCGAATGAACCAATATCAGATGCCTCTGTCATGTTTATGAATACCGCTGATAGTTCGGTGATTGCTTTCAGTTTTAGTGACAAAAATGGGGATTATACCATCTACACTAACCAAAAAGAAAAAGAGTTACTATTAATGGTGTATGGTTTCAATATCAAACGTCAAATCAAAAGAATCGCCAATCACAGCCAAAAAGTTGATTTCATTGTCAACGAAGCCGCCATTGAGCTAAAAGAGTTTTCGGTAAAATCAGAAAAAATATGGGGCACACGAGATACGGTAAATTATGTGGTAGATGCATTCCGGGATTCTACCGATATTGTAATTGGTGATGTGTTGAAAAAAATGCCGGGGATTGTAGTGAAAGAGAGCGGACAGATTGAGTACCGCGGGAAACCCATCAGTAAGTTTTACATTGAAAACATGGATATGCTTCAGGGAAGATATGGAATTGCCACCAATAATATTACTGCTTCTGATATTGCAACAGTGCAGGTTTTTGAGAACCATCAACCCATTAAAGCACTCGAAGATATTGCATTTACAAATGATGCAGCCCTCAACCTTAAATTTAAACCAGGAGCAATAGGCATTTATAGTGGTTTGGCAGATCTAGGTGCGGGATTAGATAATCATTTCCTATGGAATAGTTCAGTAACCAGCATGTATTTTAGTAAAAAACGCCAACACCTGGCCGCTTTGAAATCTAACAATACCGGTACTGATCTGGATCATGAATTTCAGTCGTTTACCAATGAAAACATGCAGCTAACAGGATCAATTGTTTCCATTGTACAACCAATGCCTCCTCAGATTAATAAAAGCAAATATCTGTTTAATGAAGCCTATGGTGGCACCATAAATAATCTGATCAAAACTAAGAACGAAGCAGAATTTACCTTCAATTTAAACGGATTTCATGATGTTGACGACAGAAAAAGCTACGACCAGACACGTTACATTATTCCCGGAGAAGATACGGTTACTATTAAGGAGCAGATGGATTCACATAGCAGCCGGTTTAATATTGAAGGGGGTATTGGCTACAAAAGAAACAACGATCAAAATTATTTGAATACACGTTTATTGTTTTCGGGTAATTTTATAGAAAGCACCGGTAACATTGTTAGTGATGAACAAATTAAACAAAATGGTGAAAGTGACCCATTTAAAGTAAATACCACAATCCACTGGATTAGGCGAGGAAATAACAAACAAAGGTCAGGCACTGAATTATACTCACAATCATTTTACCAATCGCAGCCATACCGGCTGGACATTTCGCCGGGTATGTTTGAAGATGTATTGAATGATAGTGTACCGTTTAAAACCATAAGGCAAGATGTAACCTTCAATTCTTTTGAAACAAGAAACAGCTTGATGTTTCTTTCATCTGTAGGCTGGAAATCATTTTGGATCCACCCGATTATGCTTTTTTCATTAGAACATCAGTCGCTCAATTCCAAACTGTCAAAATCATTTCAGGGAGATATTTTTTCGGAACTTTCAGGCGATTCTCTGAATAACAATCTAACATGGATGCGGGTAAAAGCCGGAATTTCACTAAAGCTTACTTACAATAAACGTGATTTTAGCTTTGAACTATCAACACCCATACAGTACCAGTCCATTTCCCTTGATGATGAAATTAAATCGAATGATTCCCATCAAAACCGGATCATTTTTCAACCACAAACCAATTTAAGATATAGCATCAATACGCATTGGGAGATTTCAGCATCATGGTTCTGGTACAACTACAACCCAAACCTGCGCAATCTTTATTCAGGATACGTTTTGCAGAATTACCGAACGCTGAGCCACTACGAAAGCAGGCTTTCAGATTCGTATGGCCAACAGGGAGCCCTCGAATTTTCCTATAAAGATATTATCCGGTTTCTGTTTACAAATATTGAAATCAGATATAACCGGTATCGGAATGAAGTAATGTATGCACAGGAGTTTGAAGGCTCCCTAATGAAAATTTCATCGGTAGAATTGGAAAACACAGGCAATTATTTTTCAGTTACAACGCGTGTAGGCAAAGGATTCAACTGGAAAAAACTTTCTGTCAATGCGGAAGCCTCCTGGGGTAAAGGTGTTACGCCTCAACTCAGACAGAACAGCCTCATTGAATACAATAATCAGGGAATTAATGCCAATATGACGCTTTCACTGGCACTTACTGAAAAACTGCAATTTGCCAACAAAAGTAGTTGGAGCAGCATAAGCGGAAGCACAGATGCCGGGGAAAAACTCGATCCCATTAATAGTTTTATTGATGCGGTAACACTGAATTACATCCTTTCAAATGGTTTGATATTCAGCTTTGGAATGGAATACTATGATACGCGTAATGGAAGCCGTAAGCAAAGCTTTTACCTTTTGGATGCCAGCATTGCCTATACATGGGAAAGGGTAAGGCTTACATTGGACTATAACAATATACTAAACACAACAAACTATGTGTATGCCTACTATGGCACGCTCAGCAGTTATTATTCTGAGTATAGGATTAGACCTGCATCTCTACTGCTAAGTGCCCGCTTTAAAATCTTTTAATCATGAAAAGCAAAAACATAAATATTTGGTTCTTATGCAAGACCAACTTGAGCTAAAAAGCCTTTGCCGGATTGGATAATGTAGCCGGCAAAGGCTAAAGATGGCAATGCACGTCTGATGGTTTCTCGAACATTACCATTTGCAAATTTATCCATTTTTAAACTAAATTTTTATAAACATGAAATCGCTTAAATTAAACAAACTGAATATGAATAAACTTACCAGAGAACAGATGGGAGCTATTACAGGAGGTGAGGCACCTACATGTTCCTGTGGATGCTGCTATGTTAACCAAGGCGGTGCTAATACAACAGATAATTTGATTGCAAATTATGAAGGACAATTGCGCACCCGTTGCGATGAAATAACAGGTGTTATGTAAAGTGAGATCTGACTCTTAAGAGGCTACTTTTATTTTATTAAAGTATGTTTTCATAGTTATGCACTTCATACTTGTAAAGAGCAGCCTCTTCTTTTTAAATTAAAGAAACCTTATTTTTTGTAGTAATAAATATAATAACATAAAACACCCATTGGACAAGATAAAATTGATCATTGTACTGATAATATCCCTGACCAACATAAGTCTCTCTGGACAAATAAAAAGGCTGTATTACATCGACGATTTTACTACGCTCGATTCAGCCATATTTGAAATTACTTATAAGGTTGAAAAAGTACCTGATACCTCTAAACCAAAAGATAAATTAATTGATATACAAAAACTCCTGATAGGTAAAAAGATATCAAAAACATATAGCTATTTGCTTTTTCAGAATGACTCGATTTGCACAATTCTGGAAAAGGAAAACACGGGTGATAATTTCCCTTCTCCACCATTTGGTGCTGAAACTGATGAGATAACAAGAAATCTCCACAATGGAATTTTAACCGTAAAGAAACGTGTTGACGAGACATTTTTCTGTTATGAAGAAAATAAACCAATATTAAATTGGACAATACTTAACGGACGCAAAGTGATCGCAAATTATCCTTGTCAGAATGCGACTGTAGAGTTTAGAGGCCGTAAATATGAAGCATGGTTCACAACAGGAATTCCAATAAGTGTCGGGCCATATAAGTTTGGTGACTTGCCAGGCCTAATTCTTGAAATACAAGATTCAAAACATAATTATACATTTAGTTGTGTCGGACTAAAAAAACTAAAATCTTCGCAGCCAATCAGATCTCAAAATTTTCCATGTACCCAAACAACACGAGAAAAATTACAGGATTTTCTTGTAAGAAAATACAATAATCCAACCCAATACTACAATTCCAGGGGTGTAACCTATGCAGTTAAAATTGACGGAAAGATAATTTTTAATCCCAAGGAATACCGTCTGCCTTATAATCCAATAGAACTTGAATAAATAATGAACCAAAAACAATATATCAGGCCGGATATGATAAGAAATAGCCTGGCCAATACACCACAAATAACTTTTGAGGTAACAGATGCGTGCAATCTTGATTGTATTTACTGTGGTTACGGGAAATGAGATGGTCTAATGAGTCTGGACAATATTTTTATCAAAGTTAATTTATTATGTTGAAAAGAGGGGGTCTGGGGGAGACTCATAACTTGATTTTTTGTTAATAAATTATGCAGCATTCTGATATACAACCATTGGCGGGTTGTTCCCTATTGAAGAATGATCCCGCTTTTCATTGTAATAGTGAATAAATTGTGAACAGGTGTGGTATAATTCACTACCTGTCTCCGGGTGCTCAAGGTAAATTTTTTCGTATTTAATGGTTCTGAAGAAACGTTCGA
>Ga0209719_1001263_pt1 | contig 31708 bp, 44 predicted proteins | sample AD_JPNAS2_MetaG_FD_184421 | JGI IMG/M metagenome (GOLD analysis project Ga0209719, IMG submission 184421) | Active sludge microbial communities of municipal wastewater-treating anaerobic digesters from Japan - AD_JPNAS2_MetaG (SPAdes) (version 2) | ecosystem: Engineered > Bioreactor > Anaerobic...
GGGCGGTGTAGTGCTTGACCCGTTTATGGGGAGTGGCACGACTGGAATGGCGGCGGTAATGGAAGGGCGTGACTTCATCGGCATTGAGATTGACCCCGATTACTTCGCCATTGCAGAACGCAGGATAGCAGAGGCGCAGGCACATGTTCCGTTGCCGTTTGGAGGCACACAATGTTAGGCGTGTGGATGATTGAGAATGAGGTGAGAGATGACAGATAACAAAACTGTGAGATGCCCGAAGTGCGGGACTTTCATTGGGCAAATGGTGACGCGTGAAGGCGTCGAACTACTGCTCGTCAATGCGGTGTTGACGAACGTCCTGCGCGGGGTTTGCGTGGACTGTGGGGCGGAAATCCACTGGTCAATCTCGGAGCGCGCGCTGGCGGATTTGATCCAACGCGTGAAGGACAGACGCAAGCGTTTTGATTATTAGCTAAAATGTACTATAATCATGATAACAACTAAACCGCTATCGACGAAGTTGCGCTCGTCTCACTTGCAGAATTGCAGGCTGGGACGGGCGTGTTGCGTTTGAAAGGATAAGATGACAGCAAATGGGAAAGATCAAAAACCGTATTGTAGGCTCAGGCGAAGAGCAGCTTGACCAGATTATGTTCAATCCGCGTAACTGGCGGATTCACCCGTTAAGCCAGCAGGACGCGCTAAAGGGTGTCCTGGAAGAGGTCGGCTGGGTGCAGCAGGTTATTGTCAACAAACGCACTGGCAACCTGATTGACGGGCACTTGCGCTGTCAACTTGCGGCGCGTGAGGGCGCTGTCACGATTCCGGTGGTCTACGTGGACGTTAGCGAGGATGAGGAAGCGCTGGTGCTGGCGACGCTCGACCCGATTGGCGCTATGGCGGCAACGGACAAGCAGAAGTTGGACGAGTTGTTTCAGGACATCAATTCGGACAACGAAAACGTTCAAAAGATGATTGCAGAAATCGGAGCGAAAGAGGGCATCATACCGCCAGATTTTGAGCCAGTTGGAATTGATGAGCAGGGCAGATTAGATCAAAAAGCAACTGTGAAATGTCCTGAATGTGGACATGAGTTTATTGCGTAATGACTGAATTAAAGCTTGACTGGTGCTCACATGAAGCTGCGAAATATGCGGTTGAGCATTGGCATTATTCGCGAACGATGCCCAAGAGTCGTAATAATAATATTGGCGTTTGGGAAGATGGACAATTTATCGGAGCAGTTATATTTGGTTATTCAATAAGTCCGCAAATTGGCAAGGCGTTTGGTTTAGAGCAAACGCAACTTACAGAGTTAAAACGGGTTGCGCTTCGTGGCCATATAACTCCGGTCAGTAGAATTATTTCAATAAGTCTAATGATGCTAAAGAAGAAAAATCCAGGTTTGCGGTTAGTTGTCTCATTTGCAGATTCAGAACAAGGGCATAATGGCGGTATTTATCAAGCTGGGAATTGGATTTATATCGGTTCGTCGCAGGTTGAGCAAAGATTCATTGGCGGTAAGTGGCGCAACGACGTTCCGGCTAACAGAATGAAATTGGCGAACGTAATCAAGCGATTAGCACCTCCGAAATATAAATATCTTTATCCGTTAGATGATGAAATGCGTAAGCAGATTGAGCCATTACGCAAACCATACCCAAAACGCGGGCGAGGCGAAATAGATAACGCGCCTCAATCCAATGAGGAAACTGGCGGTGCAAGTCCGACCCGTCCGCTCTAATTTCATAACATGGAAGCCGAATGTGAACAAACAGAAATTCAAGATAGATCAGGTCATTGATGCAATACGAAGAGCGCAAACGCCGACTGGCGCAGCGCGCTTGTTGGGCTGTCACCCTGACACTATCCGCAACTATGCAAAACGTTATAGCACGGTGCAGGACGCGCTGTTGTCAGAGCGCGCTGCGCTTGTTGACCTTGCCGAAATGGGATTCAAGTCCGCAATTCTGAACAAAGAGCCGTGGGCGTTAGCGTTTGCATTGAAGACACTGGGCAAGCACTTGGGCTACGTTGAGCGGCAAGAAGTGACGGGGGCGGAAGACGCCGAACCGGTCAAGATTATCATTGAGAGATATGAGCCAGACAGCGAACCTACAAAGAATAAGACTGTATGACCAACAGTACAGGTTTGTAACATCGCAGGCGAACCTATCCGCATTCGTGGCGGGTATCGGTGCGGGGAAAACCTATGCAGGCGCGGTGAAAGCGGTCATTGAGTCAAACGGTCCAACGCTCGGAATGATAGTCGCTCCAACCTATGGCATGCTTCGGGACAGCACCCTGCGCACCTTTCAGGACGTGGCGGGCGACCTGATTATCAACTTTAACCAGTCATCAATGATTATCAAGACAAAAGGTGGGGGAGAAATCCTGTTGCGCTCTGCTGACAACTCGGAACACTTACGCGGTCCTAACCTTAACTGGGTCTGGATTGATGAGGGTGGACTAACAACCGAAATGACGTGGAGTATCTGTATCGGGCGTTTGAGAGCCGATGGCGCGTTTGGTAAGTTGTGGGTAACCACCACTCCAAAAGGAAAACGAAACTGGGTGTACACCAAGTCAAAAGAGATGGAGATTTACCGCGCGACCACGTTTGACAATCCTTACACGTCCAAAGAGTGGCAGGAGATGTTATCGGGCTCGTATACCGGCAACTTCTTAAGGCAGGAACTATACGGCGACTTTGTAGCGTTCGAAGGCTTGATATACCCGCAGTTTGACATGACAAAGCACGTGATGGTCAAAGACCTGAACAGGTATCAGGACTTTATGCTGGGGCTTGACGCTGGGTACACCAACCCTGCCGTTATCCTGAAAGTACATCAAGACCACGACGGCAATTATCATCTTGCCGAAGAGTGGTACGAAAGGGGTAAATTGCAAAGTGAACAAGTAGACCAGACCGTAAGAATGGCGATGGGAGAAGACCCGGACACCTATGTTGACAGTTCAGCAAGCGGACTAATTGCCGACTTGCGCAACCGGCGTATCAGAGCGCGTGGCGCAACATCAAGGGTTATTGACGGAATAAGAAAGATGCAGGAACTGCTGGCGAGTGGTAAACTAACGATAGACCCATCATGCGTGCACACCATCGCGGAGTTTGAGCAGTACCAGTGGAAGCCGGACACGGACGAACCCATCAAGGAGAACGACCACGCAATGGACGCATTAAGATATGTTATTAATCGCCCTGTGAAAGTGAAACAAAAGGCGACGCAAAGGAGTTATTTATGACAGACACACCGACGCTACTGGAAGACCTGAAACTGGCATTAAGGGTCTTACAGGCAAACGCGAAAAACGCAAAGAAATATCAGGATTATTATGCCGGTAACCAACGGCTGGAGTACGCCAGTCCGAACATGACAAGGGCATTCGCCAACGCCCGGGACGTCAAGTATTGTCAAAACTGGTGCGCGGCAGTTGTTGACGCCACCACCGACCGTCTGACGTTCAAAGGCTGGGACAATCCAGACGCGAATGTTGACATGATACTGGACGCAAATTATGCAAAGCTGAAAATCAAAACGATATCCAGACAAATCCACAAAGACGCGGTAATGACCGGAAACGGTTACCTGATGTACGATGAAGTTGACGGAGAGACCGTCCTGTACCGCAACAACCCGCGACAGGTATCAGTCATTTATTCCGAGGACAATCCCAACGAAAAACGACTGGCGATAAAAGTCTACGTCGAGAACGATAAAACGCACCTGATATTGTATTATCCAGACAGGACGGACGAGTACATCGGAGACAAGAACGCCACGAAAGCGGAGCACTTCAAACTGGCTGATACAGGTTCAAGCGATGGTATCCCGATTGTTCACTTCCGTTGCGAGCCCGACCTGCGAAACATCGTGCCGATACAGGACGCCATCAACAAACTTTACAGCGACATGATGGTGGTGTCCGAGTACAACGCCTACCCGCAAAGATGGGCAATCACCAACGCAGATGTAAGCGACCTTAAAGCCGACCCGTCTATGTTATGGCGTATCCCAAAAAGCGAAAGCGGGGAAGGCGAACCCACCCAGTTAGGACAGTTCGGAGCAATGGACGTAACGCAGTACACCGACATGATAAACACGCTAACGAACGCCATCGCGGTTATCAGCAGAACGCCCAAATATTACTTTGAACGGACTGGCGCGAACATATCCGGAGAAGCCCTGATTGTCATGGAGAGCCCACTGGTCAAGAAAGTAAAGCAGTTGCAAGAAAACTTCGAGCAGGCGTGGCTGGAACTGGCAAGCGCGATAAATCTGAACACCGAGAACACCATCGTAACATGGGAAAAAGCGGAGAGCGACCAGCCCTTGTCAGAAGCGAAAGCAATCCAAATCGAAGTGTTGACCGGCGTGCCGTTGGTTACCGCGTTGAGAAACCGTGGCTGGTCAAGAGACCAGATTATCCAACTGGAGAAAGACCGCGAAGAAGAACTGAACTACAAACGCGAACGCGCGAAGGTCAGGTTACAGGAAGTCATGGCTGAACAATCCCAGTACAACAACCCACTAACGGACACGCGCACCCAGAGCCAGCAGGGAGAGATTGAATGACATCGGAAGTCGTCCGCATTGCCACGGAGTTTAAGCGACAGCTGGACGACATGAACCTATCCGCCATCAAGGACATGACGGAGATTTATGCCGGTACTTACGAACGCCTGAACGACCGAGTAAGCCGGCTTATGAACGAGATAAACGCCCTTCCACCGACCCTGAACGAAGAAGTCAGGTTGCAATGGGTCAGAGAGCTGGAACATTACCAACGCTTGAGAGCGGAAGTCAGCACGGAACTGGAACGGTTCAGAACGCTGGCAGAGCAAAGGGCATGGGCACTCCAGCAGGAAGCGGTCAGAATGGCAGTACAGAACGCCAACGCGCTAACGAACGCCAGTATCAAGGGCATGTTCAAGGGCTTACCCACCGAAGCCGTAGAGTATTTACGTGGCGTACTGGGCAGTCCAGAACAACGTGGCGTGTTAGGCAGACTATTCGACACCATTACAGGCGGAGAGTACATGGCGGAGTTTGAGAACGTGCTTTACGAGGGGTTGACGCAAGGCATGACGACCAAAGAAATTGCTGAACGCCTGACACGTGTTTGGGCGATACCCTTTCAGCGCGCGTCCGTTATCGCAAGAACGGAGATTAACCGCGCCTATCGAAACAGCACCAGAAAAACCTATTACGACAGCGGTTATGTAACCGGTTACAAGCGCATGGCAAGCAAAGCTAAGGCGTGCATGGCGTGTCTGATGTTGGACGGCACCATCTATCCAGTTACAGCACCACTGGACGACCACCCCAACGGTGCGTGCGTGGCAGTACCGATTGTCCAGTATGGAGACATGCCCGAATGGGAGACCGGCAAAGACTTCTTTTTGCACCTTACGCCACAGGAACAAAGTGAGCGCATGGGCGCGATGTATTATCACTTTTGGCAGGAAGACTACTTCGGGCTTGACGACCTGATTGGTTGGTCTTACAGCCCCGAATGGGGAGAAGCCCCGCGCGTCGTACCACTCGAAACACTCGTTCCAGACTGGCGCGCGTTACTGTCTATCCAGTAAAAAACAGGGCAAATTCAAAGATTGACGATGAAACCTACCCCCAACTACCCAACTGAAAAAGAAATCGGAATTTACCCGGTTTATTTTGTTTTATGCTACAATACTGAAAAGGAGATAAAAGCATGACCGACGAAAATGAGAACAAGGAAGAAAAGGAACAACAGGAGAGCAAGTACGCCGACTTTGGAGCGTTTCTGGCGGAGCAGTCAGATGACGTAAAAGGACTGTACGAAACGGAACTTGCTGGCTTGAAAAGCGCGCTTGAAAAAGAAAGGACGGCACGCAAGCAAGCCACCGAGACCATCAGCACATTGAAAACACAGGTAGAGAAAGGCTCCGAAAGTGAGAAACAACTGGAGAAAACACTCGCCGAGTTTAACGAATTGAAAACGCAAGCCGAGCAGGACGCCCGGAGAGCGAAATTTTACGAGCAAGCGACCGGTAAGGATATCGGTTGCTCCAACGTCAAAGCCACTTACGCAATCGCGGTGGCGAATAATCTGTTCGACAAGGACGGTGTCCCGAATTGGACGGAGTTGAAGAAGCTCGCCCCTGAACTGTTTATCGGCAAGGCGAAAAATCACGCCGGGAAGACCGGGGACGAATTGCCGTCGACAGCAGACATTAACGCGGAAATCAGACAAGCCGCTGGTTTCTAAGAAGAAAAGAAAGGACACCGAAAAATGGCTATTTTATCCAAATCCAATGTTGAGGCTCTCATTCCAGTTGAGAACCAGAAAGAAATCATTAAGAGCGCGGTTCAGGCTTCGAAAGTTTTGAGCCTGTCTACCCGCCTTGCGAACATGAGCCGGGGTCAACGACGCGTACCCGTTATGTCCGTGTTACCCCACGCTTACTTTGTAGATGGCGTACCCGGAGACACTCCAACCGCGAACACCGCAGGCTTCAAGCAGACCACGTCCGCCGCATGGGAGAACGTGTACATCAATGCTGAAGAGGTCGCCTGTATCGCGCCTATCCCAATCTCTGTGCTTGAAGATGCCGACTACGATATCTTCGGCGAAATCCAACCCTACATCGCGCAGGCGTTTGGAACGGTGATTGACAAGGCTATCCTGTACGGCACCAACAAGCCCACCAGCTGGCCTGATGGCGTGGTTACCCAAGCCAAAGCCGCCGGTTATGAAAAAGCAATCGGCACGACCGGCCCAGACCTTTGGGACGCTTTTTTGGGTGATGGCGGTATCGTCAGCATTGTTGAAGAATCAGGCGCGTTCCCGACCGGCATTTTAGCGAAAACGTCCATGCGTGGCAAAATCCGTGGCGCGAAAGACAGCACCGGACAGCCCTTGTTCCGCAACTCCGCGCAGGAGACCCAGACCTACACAATCGACGGTATCCCAATCGAGTTTGACATGACCGATGTCCTGTCCGACTTCGCGGTTACCGGAGACTGGAGCAAGCTGGTCTACTCCGTCCGTACGGACATGACTTACAAGGTATTGAGCGAAGCCGTTATCCAAGACCCAGAGACCAAAGCCATCATCTATAACCTTGCCCAGCAAGACATGGTCGCTTTGCGTTGTTACATGCGCTTAGGATGGGCGTTGCCGAAACCTGTCAATCCGTTTGGTCGCCGACTGCCCTTTGCGGTCATGGTTGCCAATCCATAAGAGCGGAACACGCTTTCTGACGACAAAAGCGGGGCGGTGAAAATCCGCCCCGAAAGGAACTTGCAATGACTGTGCCAATGGAATTAGTCGCAGATGTCAGGCGCATGTCAGCAGAGCCCACTCCAGCGGTCTACAATGACAATTTGATCAAACGCCTGATTGAAAAAAGACCTATCACCGACAAAGACGGCAGAACGTCGGACAGTACCAACTGGACACCCACTTATGACCTGAACGCCGTAGTCGCGGATATCTGGGACGAGAAAGCAAGCGCGGTAGCGGACGAGACGGACTTTACCGCGGACGGTGGGAGTTTTAATCGAAGCCAGCGATACGAGATGTACCGCAAGCAAGCCAGCCGGTACCGTGCCATGAGCGTTGCCAACACCGCCAAAGTCAAAACCGAAAGTCACCCACTAAGTGGCATTGCTGCATTGTGTTGGGCTGACTTGCCCTACAAAGACGAGATTGAGAACTATGAGCAAGGTCTGGTCTGAAGCAGAACGCGAAAAGATGAAGGCTGAAGCCGAAGCGCACATGCCTGACAGGTGCAAACGCCTTAAGTACTCCGGGACGGTGAACAAGGTGGCAGACACGGTCAAGACTTACACAGAACAGGAAAAAACCCTGATTTGTGGCATTGAATGGAAGATAGGTACTAAAACTACCACCGAGTTAACTACCGTCGTTTTTGACGCGGTTTTACGCCTGCCAATCGGAACAGAGATTGACGAAAGGGACAGGGTAAAAATCACTTCCAACCGTGGTGAACCGGTAGACTGGGTGTACGAAATCACCACCCCGATAACTCCGGGGATAAGTGCTTTACGGTGCGGTATCAAACGCGTGGAGATTTAAGGTGAAAATCGTTGTCAGCTGGGACAGTTCGCAGGTGCTGAACGCGTTAGGGAAGCTACGGAAGCCGGACAGCGCGACCGCAAGAGCCTTACAAGCTGGCGCGTTGGTGGTTGAAAGACACGCCAAGACAAACATCGAGAAACACGGACTGCACAAGACAGGCGCGTTGGTAAACTCCATCATCGTAAAAGAGAGTACTCCGACTTACGCGCTGGTTGGGTCAGTTGGTATCATCTATGCCGCAGTACACGAGTTCGGAGCGACCATTTACCCCAAACGAGCGAAAATGCTATCATGGATTGGGGAAGATGGAGAGCGGATATTCGCAAAGAGAGTACGTATTCCAGCGCGACCGTACCTGAGACCAGCCCTTGACGAGAACATCGAAGAGATAAAGAACGTTATCGCCCAAGTGGTTATCGCGGAGTTACTGAAATGACAAAGACGATTGAAGAAGTTATCACCACCCGATTAAACACGCACCCGGCAACAAGCGCGTTACTTGATGGCAGGGTTTATATCCTTACCGCTCCAGAGCACGCCCAAGAGCCGTTGGTAGTGTTCAGGCGGGTATCGACCCTGTACTATCCAAGCCACGACACACAGTCGCAGGAATTGAGAACGCAACGCTTCCAGTTTGACATTTACGCAAGTGGCGTACTGGAGACCCTGCAGGTGGTTGAAGCATTGAGAGAAGCCCTGCAAGGCTATCGTGATATCATTGATGGCAAGCAGGTTAATTGTATTCCAGCCGGAGAGTATCATCTCGACGACCCGGACAGGAACTTAAAGAAAATAGCAGTTGACTATCAAATCAACTATGGAGAGTGAGTATGAAGTTATCAGCTTACGGAACAGCAGTAGTTATGAACGGAACGGTCATCGCCCAGTTACGCAATATCAGTGGTCCAGCCCTGACGGTTGACATGACAGACGTAACCACGCATGACGGAGATGGTTGGGAAGAACAAATCCCAACTTTATTGCGTACCGGTCCGATTACTGCCGACTTGATTTATGACCCAGCCCACGCAAGCCATGTAGCATTGCTGGAAGAACTGGTTGACAAAGAGAAACAAGCCTTTGAATTACGGTTGCCAGACCCCGGAAAGACGAAGTGGTCTTTTAGCGCGTACGTTACCGGATTTACCCCGTCCATGCCGGTTGAAGGCGCATTGACCGCGAGTGTCAGTCTGAAGATTGACGGTAAACCCACATTATCAGGCAACTGGACAGCAGGCAAAGGCGACCCTGTAACACAGGCAAAAACCACCAAAACGACCACAGATGTTGAGCCGGTGGTAACGATTGAAAACACAGAAAAAGGAGAATTGAAAAATGGCTAAATATGCAAGCTATGGAACGACACTGAACCGCGGTACCGGTGCAGGAAAGACCGAAATCGCGCAAGTCCGCAATATCAGCGGACCCGGTATCACCCTTGACATGGTGGACGTAACGGAACACGACGGCGAAGGCTGGGAAGAACAAATCGCAACCCTTTTGCGGTCTGGCCCGATTACTGCTGATATCCTGTGGGACCCGGCGGAAGCCACCCATAAGAACGTGGCAGGCGGATTGGTACACGACCTTGTGAACAAGACCAAAAGCGCGTGGAGTATCGGACTTCCAACCACTCCAGCGACTGAAATCAGTTTTGAAGGTTATGTAACCGGATTTACCCCGTCCATGCCGGTTGAAGGCGCATTGACCGCGTCCGTTACCATCAAGGCAACCGGCAAAGTTACCTTGCCTTAATCAACAATGAAAGGAGACTGTTTTAATGCTAACAAGAGACGCAATCTTAAAAGCCAATGATATCCAACAGGAAGTAGTCGAAGTCCCTGAATGGGGCGGGTCCGTTATCGTGCAAGGCATGACCGGGCAGGAACGCGACTTGTTCGAAAAATCCATCGTGCAGGACGACAAAGACGGTGAGAACAAACGTACAGTGAACTATGAATACTTTAGAGCGAAGCTGTTGGTCTACACTGTCCGCAACGAAGATGGAACAAGAATGTTCGACGAAGCGGACGTTGAAGCACTCGGCGCGAAATCCGGACGTGCTATCCAGCGGATTGCTGACGTTGCCCTGAAACTAAGTGGGTTGACCGAAGAAGACGCGAAAAAGATGTCAAAAAACTAAGAGAGGGCAGCCGGAGATTTTACTTCCGACTTGCCCTTGCTCTGGGCATGACGGTTGCTGAATTACTGTCCCGGATATCAAGCGCGGAACTGACGGAATGGATGTTGTTTTACGAATATGAACCGTGGGGAACGGAAGTTGACTTGATGGGTCATGGTATCACCGCTTCCACGGTGGCGAACGTGTACAGAGACACGAAAAAGCGCGCCAGTCCGTTCACGCCCAAAGAATTCATGCCGAAGTTCGAACCGCGCAAAAGAGAAACCAAAAAGGACATCGCAGAGAAACAGTTAATGCAGGTACAAGGACTGAACGCCATCTTTGGCGGAGATGAGGTAGCACATGGCGACAATAGCTGAAATGTTAATCAAACTCGGAATTGACGCGTCGGACATGACATCTGGCGCGCAACAGTCCATCGGTAAAATCAAAGAAATTGAAGCCAGCCTAAAGACACTCGAAAAAGTCGGAGCTGGAATGGAGAAGACCGGCAAGGCGATTACAAAAGGTGTTACCCTGCCGGTCATTGGTGCTGGCGCGGCACTGGTCAAGTTTGGGTCGGACGCGCAGGTTCTGAAACAGGTAGAACGTGGCTTTAACGACATCGCCGCTTCCGCTGGCACGTCCGGAGATAAAGTCCTTACTGCCCTGCAAAAAAGCTCACGTGGCATGATTGCGAACGTGGACTTGATGAAAAGCTTTAACCAAGCCGCGAACCTTGTCAGTCTGGACTTTGCGGTCAAGTTACCTGAAGCAATGGAGTATCTGGGCAAGGTCAGCGCGTCCACAGGGCAGGACATGGACTATCTGCTCAACAGTTTGGTTACAGGTGTTGGACGGTTAAGTCCGATGATACTTGACAACCTGAACGTGCAAGTCAGCCTGAATGACGCGTACAAGGTCTATGCGGACAGTATCGGAAAATCCACAGACCAGTTGACGAAAGCGGAGCAACAGACCGCGGTCATGAATGAAACCATGCGCTTACTCCAGCGTAACACAGCCAGTATGAGTGATGAATTCGGGACATCAAGTGGCAGGGTTATGACAGCCCTTAAGAACGTCAAAGACGCGATAGGAACTGAACTAATCCCTTACTTGGAGAAAGGGGCGGAAAAACTCGTACCGCTCATTGACCGGTTCGGGCAACTGTTTGAAAAAGGTGGAAGTCTACACCCTGTAATCACCAAAGTTGGAGACACTATCGGAAAGCTCATCAACTGGGGCGAAAAAATGATTGACTGGCTTGAAGACTTAAATCCACGTGTAGTTGAAAGCGCAACGAATATAGCCTTATTCCTTGCCGCTTTAGGGCCTATCCTGACAATAGGCGGAAAAATCGTGAAAAGCTTCGGAAGTTTGCATAACGTGTTTGGCGGATTGGCGAAAATGATAACCCAGTCCATTGTAGCCATCGAAGGCGGTAATCTGGTATTCATGTCAACGGCAGTAGGCGCAAAAGCGGCGGCTGGTGGTGTTACAACCTTTACGGTCGCGCTATCGACACTTATTCCGGTTGTTATCGCGGCGACTGCGGCTATTGCCGCTATCGCTTGGGTAATACAAGACAACAAGATGTACAGCGGTTACGTCAAAGAACTTAACAAAGTTGATGAGACCGTTATTAATCTGAACAAAAGCTACAAAGAATGGCAAAGCAACGTCAAAGCCACGGCTGAAGTTATGCGCGAACAAGGCGAAACTGTAAAAGATAACAAACTGGAAACACGCATGTTAGCGCAAGGCGTGGTTGAATTATGGAAAGCCGGAAAGATATCTTACTTCCAAATGCGCCAGATGGCAGATGGGTTAACAGGGCTTATTCCACCGAGCGAAAAAGCTAAGCAAAAGGTATATGAACTTATCACAGCCGCGAACGGCTTAGAAACGACGATGAACAACGTTATCCCTGCGATGGAAGCCTACGGCGACACCCTTGATTATCAAGAAGGCTTGGTCGGGTTCGAAAGCACTAAAACGCAACTTGAAATCATTACAGAAAGAAACAAGCAGGCAAGAGAAGAAGCGCAAAAGCTTAGAGAAGCGCAAGCTGGCGCGTTACAAGGATTTTTGCTTGAAATGGAGAACATAACGAGTTTATCAAGCAACTTTGGAAACGTCATCAGCTTAGCGCAAAGTTACACGACAGAACTCGCGAACATTGAAACAGCCCAGAAAAGAATAGACGCACTCAAGCCGTTCGAAGAGACAGGCGGTAACATCGACGGAGTGTGGATGTCCGCAAAGAAAGTAAAGGAAGAACTCGAAGGGCTTGAAGGAACTATCCAGCAGAGCGAAGAAGCTATGCAACGCATGGCGGACCAAATGACCCTGAACATGTTACAGGCGACTATCGCTATCGGTGGTGTTACAAAGGCGGAAGCGGAAGCATACTTCAAGATGGCGAACGATATGGGTATCATCAGTGAAGAAGCCGCACTCCGCGCGATGGAAGCGTACGGAAATGCAGTAGATGAAATTAACGAGTATGTCATCGACACCAAGACAGGCTTAATCGACCCTGACGCAAGTTCCTACTGGGCGGTTATTGACGAAATCGAAAGTCAGCAATTCCGCGACAAGATAGTGGAATTAATCGCTGAAGCAGAACAATTTGACGAAACGTGGACGGCAAAAGAAGCCTTAGAGTTTGGTGATAAAGTCCTCAATGTTTTAATGGAATCAGGACAGTTTGACGAAAGTTTTACTGCCATTGACGCGCTGAAATTCATGGGCAAGACAATTCCGGTTGAACTTGTAGACTTGGGTATTCAGGGGCAACTTGAAGGCTGGATATCGCTATTGCCACAGGAATACACCGTTATGACGGAACTTGACACGACAGAGCCGGACAATTACCAGCCATTACCTTACACAGCGACGATGGGTTTTGTAATCGACAACACGGTACCGCAAAGTTACGAACCGCCCACGTACACAGGAACTGTGAACATGGAAATAGGCGATACAAGCGAAGTAGTCAACTACACGCCACCCACATTGACAGGAACGATTAATTATTCGCTTGGAAGCGTGGCAAAGCCCGGAAATGTAACGGTTCAACAGTGTGCAAGTGGTGGTCCTGTATCGGCGAACACGCCTTACCTTATCGGTGAAGTCGGACCAGAGTTGTTCGTGCCCGACACAGCCGGAACAATCGTCCCCAACTGGCAACTCAACATGGCTGCAAGCAGTGGAATGGACGAAGCACGCCTTGCCAGAGCGGTAACGGCGGGCATGAGAGAACTGATGAGAGAACGCGATATCGAACGCGAACTCGAAGAAATCAGCACGGACATCAGAGGCAACGCCTTTGAGAATGTAAACAACGATTGGAGATAAATGTCAGACCTTGATTTGAAAGTTTGGATTGTAGACCCTGTTGAGAGTATCAACGAATGTGAGAACCCTTTACCGTGGACGCTGGACGGTATCCAGCAGGTAGGCAGTACTGGAACACTTGAGACATCGACCCTGCACGTCCGCAACGGTGGACCTTGTTTGCGTATCACCAACACCACAGCTTGGTGGAACAAACCGATGAACAAACTCGAAACCAGCGTCCAGTACGAGTTGTTGATGGACGTCAAAAGCGACGCAGGGAACGTGGTAAAACTTGAAATCTGCAACAGCGCGGGAAATCCAACAGGAGCGCAAAAAACGGTGCAAATGAGCGGAGAATGGCAATGGTGCAGGCTTCCGTTCGTTGGTTCGCCCGGACTGACTTTTAGGGTGTCTTTTGCCAGCGGAAGTGGCGACATCTACGTTGACAGATTGAGTGTCCAGAAAGGCACGGACATGACTTGGTTCTGTGGCTTCGGGTTCGATGGCTCCAACCCAGTTGACTACAAGTGGGAAGGTAAGCCGTGGAGTAGCCGGTCAATCCACAATGGATATGACAGGCGCGCTGGAAAACGTATCGACCTTGACGATTTTATGAACGTTATGCAAGTCAAAGGACTTGGTATGGGCGACTGGCAACAGCGCATGACCGCGGTGATGACCGGCGGTTCGTTGTATCAAGACCATATTCCGGTGTCGAGGGTGTTTAGTATCATCGGCAAAAACACGGCGGAGAGCAAGTCCGAACTCATGTTGAAACGCAAGGCATTGAGCCTTTTAATCCGTCCTGATGGTGCGGGTGGCAAGCCGGTGAACCTGCTTTATCAGGCGTTCTGGAAGAACACCGGACTGCCAGCAAGTGAAGAACTGACTATCGAGTGTGTCTGCACGTCCGCAATGCCCGATTTATCCATCGGAGACAGGGAAGCGGAAGCGGTACTAACCTTTATCATGCCCGACCCGTTTTTGTATGCAAATCACTATGAGGGGTATAAGCAAGGGCAGGAGATTGAACTGAACAGTAACAATATTTTGATGAAGAAAGCCAACGGCGACTGGTTCGAAATGCCCGGACTGGGTAAGATGGACTTTGTTTACGCGCTGGCACAGGACGCGCAAGGGCGTATCTGGGCTGGTGGTTCGTTCGGTGTCAAATACTGGACTGGTAAATCATGGCGCGTGCCGTGGTTATTATCTTTAGGCGACCTGAACGGTTCGGTGTACGCCATTCAAGTCCTGCCCAACGGCGATATGTACATCGGCGGAACGTTTACGAAACTGGGAAGCACGTTACTTAATCACGTCGCCAGACTGACACTCAAAGTCGGTGATGGGGTGAATTACACAGTGCAAATGCTGGCAGGTGGCACGGACGGCGATGTATACGCCTTGCACGTCGATGATGACGGCTTTTTGATGGTCGGCGGGAAGTTTGAGAATGTCGGAAACCCGCTGGTGCAATCGCGCTTTATCGCGCGCTTTAACCCTTACTACAATTCAGGCGCGGGTCAGTGGATACGCTACGGCGCGTTGTTCAAGCAGAACGGAGAAATCCGCTCCATCTGCGACGGCGGTTATCGAAACCGTATCGCCATTGCCGGTCAGTTCGAGGGTTCGGTGAGCGCGAGTATCAAAAACATGGCGATGATGATTGCCACCGAAACGAATATGCTCATGTCAATGGGCGATACGAGGACGCTACCAAATCAGGGAGAGCCATATACAAACTGGGACATTAATCGCATAACACGCACCCGAAGTGGAGAATACTGGTATGGTGGTTATCTTCAGTTTTCGCAAAACCCAGTGCTTGAAGGCATTGGACGCATGATTGGTATCAAGCACGAAGGGATGTTAAACACCGTCATGGGGCAACGGTCGATTAATCACGTCCACGAACTGACAGATGGCAGTATATTAGCGCACGCCAGATGGCATATTTTTGTAGGCGGCATTAACTTGGGCGCAAACATTGTTTACAAAGACGGACAGTGGAACACGCATCAGGACACCGACGCTATTACTGGCAATGACCAAAGCCTAAACCATCAAATCATGACATCTTATCAAACGCCACAGGGCGACATGGTTTATGGCGGGCGTTGGACCGGTACAATCCGAGTGCCCGGACCACCTGACACAATCCCAGTTGTATCAGAGGCGACGGCTGGCACATACCCGATTGTCCGGGTGTTCGGCGCGCAACGGCTGAGGTCGATATTTAATAAGCGAACCGGCAAAAGCATTTATTTTAATGGTACGCTGTTACCCGAGGACGCATGGCTTGAAATGGAGTTGCAACCCGACGCAATCCGGGTGCGTATCGACTGGCAGAACCGACTGGATATTATCAGAGCGGGGTCGGACTTGGCGAACTTCGCGCTTGAACCCGGACTGAACGATATCAGGGTGGATACAAGACCAGAACCCGACGACAATATCACCGACCTGAACAGGGGTGATGTTTATGTCCTTTGGAAGCCACGCTACTGGAGTTTGGAAGGCGCGACGCATGGCAATTTATGAGTTATGGCAACATGAGTCAACTGGTGAACGGGTAGACGTTATCACCGCCATTGACAGCCTGAACGTAACCCGCGTAGTTTGCGACATCGGCAAGATGACTTTTAGAGTGCCGTTTGATGACCGGATTTGGAAGTCGCTAAGAAAAGAACAGCAGTTCGTGGTATGGCGAAATGGCGTTATGCAATTCGCCACCCAGTACGGACTGGCAAGATGGCGCGCGGTAACGGACGCAAGGGGTATCAGGCAAATTGAGTGTTACGGAGAGTGCCTGAACAGGTTATTGAACAAACGCATTGTCGCCTATCCAGCAGGCAGTCCGCAATCCGACAAGACCGGCAAGGTTGACGATATTATGAAAGCGATTGTCCGGGAGAACATGGGAGAACTGGCAGAAGCGGACAGGCAAATACCCGGCTTGACCGTAGAGAGTGATTACAGTATCGGAGAGCAGGTCAGCAAAGCCTTTGCGTGGAGAAATCTGTTTACGGTAGAGCAGGAACTGCACGAACTGACCCTGAAACACGCAAAGCCCATGTACTGGGACATGAGAGCGGAAAGCTTTGGAGATATCCAGTTTAAGGTCTATGAAAACATGATAGGCATTGACCGCAGAACCGGTACAAAAGACACAAAACCTATTGGCGAACAATACGGCAATCTGGAACAAAGCATGGTGGAGTATGACACGACAGACGAAGCCACGGCGATATGGGCAGGCGGACAGGGGCAGGAAGATGAAAGGGTCATCAAGACCGCTTTTGACCTTAACCGCGCGCTTGAAAGCTACCCGTTCGGCTGGGTTGAAAAGTTCAGGGACGCGCGCCAGAGCGAAGCGGAAGACAGTATCGAAGCCCAAGCCCAGCAAGCCCTGAACGAAGCAAAACGCATTGTCAGGATAAGTGGCAGACTGATTGAAACGGAAGGGTTGCGTTACAACCGCGATTACAACTGGGGAGATATCGTAACCGCTGAAGCCTACGGCTTACACGCTGACTGCATGATTAAAGCGGTCGGGTTAAGTTACAGTGGCGGACAGGAGCGAATAGACGTCCAGCTTGAAGGAGTATTAGCATGAACTATGACGAAGTAATCAGGGCGATACAGAAACGCCTTGACCGACTGGAGACACAGGAGACACCCACAGGCGGTGGAAGTGGTGGTGGAATAAGTCTGCAGGACGTGTATCCGGTCGGGTCGATTTATTTATCGATGGACAGTACCGACCCTGCAGTCAAACTTGGTTTTGGCTCATGGGAGCAGATACAAGGTCGTTTTCTGGTCGGTGTCAGTTCGGAGACGGAGTTTAATGCACCGGGAAAAACTGGTGGCGCGAAAACCGTCGCTTTGACATCATCGAATATGCCGAGCCACAGGCATAGTATATCCAACATGAGCGCGGGTCAAATTACAGCAGGTGGTATAGGAAGTAAGTATTCGGTCATTTTGCAGGGCGGGACAATGAACACGAATTACAGCGGAAGTGGAACAGCGCATGACAACCTACCACCTTATTTTGCCGTGTACATCTGGAGAAGAGTATCAGGAGGAGCAGTTACAGTATGAAACCCATCATTGACATTAGCGCACATCAACCGTCAAGCTTAATCAACTATGACCAGTTGGCAAACGCCGTGGACGGTGTGATTTTACGCGCATGTTACGGTATGCAAGCAGAGAGGGAGTTTGAAAACCACTACCGCGAATTTAAGGCGCGGGGTGTACCGATTGGCGCGTATCACTATATTGTGGAGTACAGGACAGCGTCAGAGCAAGTGGATTACTTCGCAAGGCAGGTAGCTGGCAAGGAGTTGAAACTTGGCTACTGGTGCGACGTGGAACTGGAGAACAACGCGCCGAAATTGACTGCTGGACAGGTTGAAGCATACATGGCGAGAGTTGAAGCGAAACTTGGCACGCTTGGTATCTACACATCAATCAGTCAGTGGCAGGCGATATTCGGAAACCGCAATCCATTTGCAGACCGCAAGTTGTGGGTCGCGTATTACACGACTGGAGATACGCCGCTACTGCCTTTTGGCTGGCAGTCATGGTGGTTATGGCAATACTCCAACAAAGGCGGTATGCCGGGCTACAACTTTGATATTGACAAAAACCGCTGGCATGGCACGGACGAAGAATATCGCGATTGGATTGGCGACAGCGAACCGGTCGAACCACCCGCAGAGCCTTTATTTAAGGTGCGTGTAATTGCCGACATCGGGCTGAAATACCGCGCTTGCCCTGCTGTTGATGACGTGCAATGCCCGAAAGTAGGCACGAACAAAAAAGGCGCGATTTTATCCGTCTACGAAGAACGTAACGGATGGTATCGTATCCACTCAACCCTGCAATGGTGGTCGATGGCAAAATGGACGGTACGCGTGGAAGATGAAACGCCACCAGACGAACCACCTGAACAACCACCAGTAATAGGCGATGGCATGTACTGTGGCGCAACCTACTGGCAGAGAGACCCGAGATGGCGCGATAAACCACTGGGCACGAAAAGCACCATTGGCGCGAATGGGTGCGCTATGGTCTGCACCGCTATTGCGATGAACGCGCTTGGACTACACGAAAATCCTGTATCCTTGAACGACTGGATGACAGCGAATGGCGGGTACGCGAACGGCAACCTGATTATCTGGCAGGCACTGGAGCGCAAGCACCCAACTGTCAAGTGGGACAGCATGGTTTATCGACCATCGGACGCTTTGCTTGCCGATCGTATCATGCAAGGGCGATTACCCATCATCGTAGTTGACTTTAACGAAAGCACGCCACAGCAGGATATGCACTGGGTGGTTGGCGTGGGCGTTGACAATGCCGGGAATGTCATCATCTTTGACCCGTGGGACAACACCATCGGGAAGTATAGAAGCAAATATCGTAAACCAACTGAGCGGTTTACAAGCTACTCGAGATTAAGTTGAAACGGAGAGTGAAAAATGTATCAAGCTAACTTTTTGATTGCGAACAGGTTACAGCACATGTTTGACGTGCTGAAAGCAAAATCAGCCGTTCCAGAACGTGTACTTGACTTTAGCGGGAGTGTGACAGTCAGGGAAGCCCTGCAGGAACGCTACCCCAAAGCAGAAATCGTACAATGGCAGGAAACCGCAAAAAACACCGAAAAATCAAAGGTAAACGCGAAACCTAAACAATCCATCACACATTACGATTTAATCGTAATTTTAGGCGGATTTAACGAGGAGCAAGACCCTGAACGTGCTTATCAACTGGCAAAAGAGTTACTGGCGGAGAATGGCGTCATGTACGTGGACGCTCCAGACCATCTGGCTTACTCAAAAGGGGAGAGCGGGTGGCGCACGGTTGCCGGTGGTGGGTTCAGGAAAGGCTGGCACATGACGCGCTTGGAATGGCAAGCCCTGTTCGAGAGAGTTGGTTTGAGCATGAAAAACCAGTACACAGGCGAACAAAGCATTTGGCGTTTTGTGTGGCTTTTGGAACGAAAGGAGAAAGAAAGTGATAGAATTAATCAGTCGTCAGAGAGCGTTCCGGGAACAGAGAAAAGAAAAGCGCAGGAACAAAATGCAAAGCGTAAAACTGGCACTGGAAGAAGCAAGAAATAAGGGCAACTGGCAGGACGCCATTGACCTTGTTATCGACGTGCTTTTGACCGAGTTTGAATATGAACGGGAAAAACTCGAAAAGCACGATAAGGTAATGTTTGGCAATGGAGACCCAACAAAGTCCATCATCGCCAGAATTGATGGGGTCGAAAGGAAGTTGAACGCGATTTTGAAAGGCGTGTCTGCCATCGAAATTGCGGTCGCGATTGACATCATCATCAGGATCATCATGAAAGCCATTTAAGAGAAAGGAGACAATGCAAAATGGCAGAACAAATCGCAACAATTATCGCCAGCTTGGGCGCGCTTGGTGGCGTCATCTCAATGCTGGTAAACGTCCTTAAATCCTTTGGGGTTATCAAGGACGATCAATCCGAAAAGTGGGTTGGTATCATCAACTTAATTGTGTATATCATTGTAGCCGTCATCTTCTTTTTGAACGTCCCAGCCGACTGGGCGCAGGTGAACGGCTATCTGGAAGTCGCCGCTGTGATACTGGGTTACTTGGTACAAATTCTGGGTAGCAAGCTGGCTTATCCATTGCTCAAAGGCACCCCCGCTATTGGTTATTCGTACAGTTTGGAAAAAGATAGACAAAAGACAGAAGCTGTGGGATAATAATATTTAATCACGTATCTCATAGCGCACATCCTTTTGTAGACCGCTCGGAAACACCAGCCCGGGCGGTCTTTTTTATAAATTGCTTCGAAATTGCTCGAAAATTGCTCCAAATTGCCCCTTGACTTTTCTAATGATATCCATTATACTAAGGGTAACAATCAAAAAATCAAAAAGGAGACAATGCAATGAGAACAACCAAAGACAAGCCAAAAGAGTATATCGGGTATAGCGACAGTGCCTTTCTGGTGCTGGTCGGTGAAGCCGACGAACTAACGGCAAAAGTATTGAAGATGGGGGGAGATGGAGACTACTTCACGTATATGATGGGCGAAGAATATTGCCCGGACTATTACAAGCTGGTAGCCACGTTTAAGAAGTGGGTCAGGGTGTACGACGATGAGCGACTGGTAAAAACCTATCGCGGAGATATTATCGAATTCTGGCGCGCTGGTGATTATGGCGTCGCCATCCGCATTGAAACGAACGACCCGAAATGCCCGACTTGCGGGAGCAGTAATCTGACATCCCAAACGCCCAAAGACAACTGGAACGAAAACACGCTGATTGAGTGCGACGAATGCGGGGAGTTGTTTATCGGCTCGGACTCGTACGTTCCGGGAGACGGCAATCCAACTTGTTTAAGATGCGGACTGAACAAGACCGTTGAAAGATGGGCAGGTAATCCACCCGAAGACCGCCACATCAGCACGTGGTGCATAACCTGTCAGGGCGAAGCGGAGACCGAAATTCCGTTTTAAGAAAGGAGATAGCCCGGGCTCTCTTCCCGGGCTATCAGCCAAACGAATCAACCAAATTCTTAAGGTGTAACGTAATGTCAGTTACATTGTAGCAGGCAAAAGCAACAAAGTCAACAGGAGAGCAAAATGGCAAGTAACAAAGTATTGAAAGAAAACAAAGCGATTGTAGACCACATGACCGGCTTACTGCACGCGTTTTTGACCCACGCGCTTTTGTACCGAAAAGACCGCAGTATCGAAAACAACAGCAGGTTCGAATAAGCCACCGTCGAAGTTTTGAAAGCGATAGCCAACTTCGCGAACAACAGTTTTGAAGAAAGGAGTGAGAATGAGTAAGAGCCAAAGAAGCAAGCGAACGAAATCCTTTTACCTGACCGAAGAGACGATTGCAAAAATCGCTCAACTGGCTGAAAAGTACCAGTTATCCGAATCGTACATCGTCCGCATGTCCGTTGACATGTATCACAAGCTGGCTGGCGCAACGCCCATGCCAGCACTACCCGAAAATTAAATGCAAACGGTCAGGCACAGGTGAGAGCCCGACCGTCGCAATCGAGGAGACCAATGAGTCTCTCAAATTATAGCACAAGAAAGGAAAAAACAATGGAAAAACCAAATTCTACGGTTGAAATAACTAAAGCCCTTATCGCGTTTCAAAAACGCGTAAAACCAGCCTTTTTTGACGCCAGCAACGAATTTTACAAATCGAAGTACGCGTCATTGGGGTCGGTGATTGACACCATCAAGGAAGTTGCCGGAGATTGCGGTCTGTCATGGACGCAATTCCCAGTCAGTGATGGAGAAGGCAGGATAGGCGTTGAAACTGTCCTGTTGCACGAAAGCGGGGAGAGCATATCGCGCTCTGTTTTTGTTGAGCTACCGCCCACGTACACGACCAACGCTTATGGCAAAGAAACCCTGACCAACAAGGTACAGGAAACCGGAAAAGTTATCACGTACTTGAGACGCTATGGATTATCCAGCGCGTTTGGAATTTACTCGGACGAAGACAACGACGGCAACGCTCCAGACGCGCCACCACCCAGCAGGTACGGCAAAGCACCAGCGAAACCGACGAAACCAGCACCAGCCCAGCCAGACAGACCGTACACGGCGGAACAACTTGTCGAAGTGCTGACAGGGCATGCGGACAAATTTAAGCCAGCGACATCAAAAGAAATGCAGACAGTAGTCGCCATCTTTGACCAGTCCGTAGGTCCAGAAGACAGACACACGGTGCAGGAGTATCTGTTTGGAGCGACGAGTATCAAAGGCGCAGACCAAAAGCTGGTTGCCGCGGTCTACAAATGGCTTGACCCTTACTGGGACGCAGGAAGCAAATCCTATCTGTTGCCGGAGTTACCCGGACAGGAATTGCAAAACTTGATTAAGGCGGCGTTGGCGTGAAAAAGATAATTCGCGTCCAGCAACGTGAGCAGTTTGTGGTCGTCCTGAGCCAAACCGTAAAGGACGACCGGCTCTCATGGCGCGCGCGTGGTTTGCTTTGCTATCTTTTGTCTTTACCGGACGACTGGCAAATCAACGTATCGTACCTGCTGAACTGCGCGCCAGACAAAGAAACCGCGTTACGGAACGGCATGAGAGAACTGGAAGCGTTCGGGTATCTGACCAAGACCCAGACCCGAAACGAGAAAGGAAGAATCACAGGAACAGAGTGGATTGTACACGAAAGACCATATGGCGATTATCCACATGTGGAAAAACCACATGTGGTAAATCAAGGACTACTTAACATTAAGTTAAACTTAAGAACAAATGTACCTAACAACGATGGAACACAAGTTAATCAAGATATAGGATTAATTAACAATCCATCAATTAAAGAATCAGATTCACTTTCGCAAAACGAAAGTGAAAACTGGGCTGAACTGGTCGAAGCCATTGAAAGAATAACAGGACTTGACATGAAAATCAGAACCAACGCCGGACGTATCGTTAAGACAGCGAAAGAATTACGGGACGCTGGTTACAGCGCAAAGGACGTGCTGGCTTTTGGGGATAAATGGCGTAGGGACTGGCGATACAAAGCGAATGGCACGCCACCCACATTGACCCAATTGAAAGCTGAAATCGCTATCGTGCCGAAGTCCGAAGAAGACATGGCGTTAGAGGCGTTCAGGGAATTATCAAGAAAACAAAGACAAGGAGAATAAAGCATGTATCACGAAATTGTATTGATTGGTTACGTCGGGCATGACCCCGCTCAAAGCCAGACCAAAGACGGAACTGAAATAAGCACGTTTTCAGTTGGCGTAAAAAACTACGCCGACCGGGACGCCACGGTATGGTTTAAGGTTAGCGTGTTTGGCATACCCGCGGAGTGCGCGAACCTGAACATCAGGGCTGGCTCATTGGTGCTCATCTGCGGAAAGCTGAAAGCCGACCTGCAAACTGGCGCGCCACCACTCTGGCAACGCAAGGACGGCAGTTATGGCACGTCTTTTGAGGTTTATGCCCGAAGCCTGTTGAAGCTGGCTGACCCGAAAGGCAAAAACGGCGAAAATTACGCCGATAACGACGAAGACTATTCAGACATCCCATTCTGATTGAAAAGTCGAAAAAACACCGAAAAAACAAGTCTACAAGGAGAATAACAATGAACGAAATTCAAGAAAAGTTAGAACAGTACAAGGCTCTTGTAGCCAACCAGAAAGAGGTAGAAAGCCAACAGGAAAACCTACCCTATCTTTATATCCCTCGCGATATTTGGGAGACATACGAGGCACGGAGAGATCAGTATCAGGCAGAACTGGACGGGATCGAATCCGAGATCAAACAGCTTGGCGATGAGATCAAGGCAGAGGTAGCAGAAGTAGGTGAAACCGTCAATGGCGAGGGAATTAAAGCGGTTTTCACCAAAGGCAGAGTAAGTTGGAACGATAGCTTTCTCATGGGGTTGGCAACGATCCACCCAGCGATCATGCAAGGACGCACTGTAGGGAAAGCGTCCGTATCAATCAGAGTAGAAAAGGAAAAGTAGGTAATGAAAATGGAAAAGAAATTCGATGTTTCAAACTATATGCTTCAGTTTTATATGGCGATCGATACCGATAAGGCGTTAGCCTTGTTGGATCAGATTTGATGACTATGTTACAGTACGCGAAAATAAAATCATGGGACAGGAGTAAACGAAATGGCACAATATCTAATCCAAATGAGTTGCGGACACGAAGACACGGTAAAACTTTACGGCAAGCACGTAGACCGAGAACGAAAAATCGAATGGCTGAAAAAGACAGGGTTATGCAAGGACTGTTATCGAAAATCACTGCAGGCGCAAGAGCAGGCGGACAACGAGAGAGCGGACAAGTACGCTGAAGAAATGCAAATGCCGGTCATCGTTGGCGTATCTGAAAAGCAAATCGCATATGCCCGAAAGTTACGAAACCAGTACATCAACAAGTACTGGAACACGTTTCAAAAGGTGCAAACCTACAAAGCGCGCATACTTGCCGACATCGAAAAATATCAGGGCAAGATAAAGGGCACGAAAGAGCAGGTACTTGACGAAATGTTCGCTGGCTTGGGTCTGACCCGCTGGTGGGAGATAACGAAAATGGCGAACGCCAGCGAAATCATTGGCCACCTGAAAGACAACGCGATTTAAGGAGAAAACGCTATGAGAATCAAATACAAAAACATTTTCACAGGGCAGGATTGCGACATCGAGGCAAAAATCACCACCGACCACGCCAGCAGTAGTTATGGGCAACCGGTCATCGTACTGGAGAGTGGCGCGATATTCGACTATCGAACGTGGCAGGATTCAGGCGAAGTGGTATTCGAAACCGACCCTGAAGAAAGAGAATTGTTTGGCAAGTGGCTTGAATATAATATTGCGCTTATCAACAGGAGCGCGAAATGAACTACTTGCTGGCAGTAATCACTTTATTGTTGACCGCCGTGGCTTACGGCTTGGCTGGACTGGTGCAGGAGAAGCGAAAATGAGTTATGACGAAAAAGAATTGACGGCACTATTTAAGCGACTTGACTGGTTTACGGAACACATCATGAAACTTGAAGAAAGGCGCGATGAAGCGGAAGATTTTTTGAAAAACTACGACCGGTATTTAGCCGACGCGCGAAAAACCTATGACGAAATCACCGCTGAAATTGACGCGATGTTGAAAACAGGAGACGCAAGATGAGTAAAGCCAGAAACAAGAGCTTTATTAAATAATTTACTAAGTGCAGTATACCAAACCGGACTTGAGGCGATAAATGCGGAGCTGGAAAAGCAGAACCGCGCGCTGACACATCTGATTGAGAGTATGGAGTGTGATGCAGAGAAAGGAGAAACGGAATGAAAAAAGAAATAAGCGGATATGCCGGAAGCGTTATTGAAATGCTGAAAATCGGCGCGAATTACGAGAAAGAAAAGGGAAAGATTATTGTCGATGGCGCAATCCAAGCCCTTGAAAAGTACATCACCGACATTGAGCAACGGCTGGCAAAGAAGTACAAACCGACCAAACCGCCGGAAGTGTTCACGAAGCGGTTATCATCACGTGTCTGCCAGTTATTGAGCGCGAAAGAAGACATGATGGAGTACCTGAACGAAAACCGAACGACCCTTGCCACTGAAGTCAAAGCCCGCATGCACGCGGTGAATTTTGGCGCGACCCTGCTAATAAACGAACTGACGAAAATCAAACTGGGAGACGTACCGCAAAGGACGCTACTGGAAGCGCAGGAGAGATTACTGGCTGAAGCCTACAACGTGGATATTGACCAGTGGGACGACTTCGACGAAACGATAGACGCATTCGATGTAACGGATATAACAGGGCTAACATACAGGCAGTTGAATCACGTTATCGGTACTTCAAGACACTTTACACAGTATCAGGTCGGTAGAGGTAAAGCCAGAGCCTTTACGTTCCGTGATACTGTGTTCCTTATGGTCGTTCATTTTATGCAAAAAGATAACGTCTTTATCAATAAAATAGACGAAGCTATCGATGTAATAAAAGAGAATTGGAAGTCAGACGAGCCAAGCGAGGCAGGCGTTATAACGCGGTGGGTAGATGGTGCTTATCGATGGTCGCTTTATGCCCACGTACTGTCAACAGATGACTTTTCTCAATCGCTTGACGCTAATATTTATTTACCTAATCTTTTTTACAATGTTAGGCAAATGGCGTACAAGGTGGAAGGTGAATTTGGTGAATAGCCTTAAAAAGCAAGACTTTGACGGGGCAAGTCAAAGTCAAGCGGGGCACATTCGGATTGGTTACGATTATGTTACTCCTGTGCAGTCCTAATAATAACCCACATTCACTAATTCCCGCAAGGGATTTGTGTAATTCACACGAAAACAGGGGGCGGTTATCGTGAGGTTATATCCAGACATTCTATTTACAGCTGATAAAAATAAGCAGAATTTAGGCGCTTATCGTATTTGGTTTATCGCTAAAGACTTTTGCAACGGTCGCGCTAATTCCGTGCCAGTTGAGGCGTTTAGGTCTTATTTACGTGATTTAGACGTTTCAAGGGCAAGTTACAGCAGGTGGATAGATAGCGCGCTAAAAACAGGTCTTTTTAAGCTTATCCAGAGCAAGCGCAAGGTTTACTATTACGAGTTAGCCAGTTGGCAAACAGGCGCTTATTTGGCAGGTTGCGCTAAAGTCTCTAAACCTGTTGAAGTAGATCTTAAACAGTTTTTAGGCAGGAAGTGGAAAAGTTACGCATGGTCTGCTCTAATGAGCAAGTACAGCGATAAGCCTATGGCGCGTAAAACCTTAGAGACACTTACAGCCGTTCCAGAACGGACGCAACGATACAGGGATAAGTCAGGACGCGTAAAACGCGATAAAAACATAGCCTTACATGGCAACGTTATAGACAATCCAGATTTAGTACAGAGAGCCTATTCAGGCTATGAATATGGCTTTTACGTAGATGATAAAGCTAATCTTTACCAACGCTTACCAGACGCAATAGTAGCTCCAGAGAGTGTAAAGTCCTTAGGATTAGGGCGTACCAAGAAAGTTAACAAAGCTTTAAGTTCACTGTTTTTAAGAGACGCGGTAGAGCTTGAAGTAGCGATTAACAGACGGTACAGCGATAGTCCTAAAGAGACCAAGCGCATTATCAGAGGCTTGAGAAAACGGTCTAATTTAATAGGCGAGGTAATGATTTACGAGCGTGTAAAAGCGCCTAATTCCAGCAAGGCATATAACTATTTGGCGGTGGCAGTATGAGTATTTTTTTTACTGTTTTCTGTTTCAAAAGTTGCCGTTATAAAAGAGACTTATTAAAGCTTTATAGCCTTGCTGAACCATGCAGAAAACATACATGGTGATAATGACAATATGCACTAATCAACGAGTAAATTGTTTCAAAAGTTGCCGTTTTAGCGTATAAATTTAGTTAGAGAAAGAAGGTAAAAAAATGACTTTAGGTAACATAAAAAGTAGCGGTGTTAGCCAGTCTTACGCCACGGATTACGACAAAATCAACATGAATATTGAGGCAATCGCCAAGTTGAGAGCCGAGGTTAGCCTGTCTTACGACAAAATCGAAAATGACACCAATTTGAGCGAGGCAGGCAAGGAAGCAGAGGAAGTCAAAATCTATTCGCGCTCTAAAAAACTGTATGACAGGTTACGCGATGAAATAGAAACGACACGCGATGCCGTTCGCGCTGATTTAATCAATAAGATTAAGCGACACCCTAAAACCTATTACGGTGTACAGCCGTCCATTGAGGAAACCGCTGAAATGCGCTCTCTTATCGATAAAGCGGATAAGGCGTACAGCCAAGACGATACAAGAGAGTTTAACCGCTTACAGAAACTTGCTATCGATACAGGCGATAAGGCGATGATTAGGGCTTTAGGATTTGTAGCGTACAGAGCAGGAAACAGCGCTCTTTTAGCGCCACTTAGTGAGCATGACAGCACGGTTAAAGCTCTCTATGAGTTCGAGGTAGAGCAGGGCATTTTTAGAAGCCGTGAGGATTTGATAGGCGAGCGCATACAGTTGACAGGTATCAAGAAACCGCCAAGAGCGAGCCAAGAAACGCTTAACCAGTTGTTTTAAGAATGGCGCGAAAGTGTAAAACTTGCGAGCATAAGCAGGTGGCAGAGATAAACAAAGCCTTAGTTAGTGGCGCGCCTATTCGCGACATAGCGCGACAATACGGCTTATCTAAGGACACGGTTTACAGGCATAAAAATAACTGTTTTATCGATACCTTAGAGAAAGCGGTCGAGAGCCAAGAGCTGATAAATGCAGGCGAGATAAAAGCGCAATTACAGGCGATTTACCAGAAAACTATCGCGATACTTGATAAGAATACAGGTAAAAACGATAGGGTAGCGCTTACAGCTATTCGAGAGGCGCGCGCTAACTTAGAGCTTATAGGACGCTTGATAGGTGAGATAGACACGTCGCCTAAAATTGCGGTACTTGTAAATAATGCGGATTGGATAAAAGTTCGTACCGCGCTTTTAGAGGCTTTAGAGCCTTATCCAGAGGCGAGAGACGCGGTAGTAAATGAGTTGCAGAGAATTAGCGCTTGATTTAGCCTTATCTTTAGACAGAGCGCGTTTTATGCGCTCTATCGGTCTAATTCCAGACGATTGGCAGGCTGATTTTCTACACGCCAACGCTAAACGCATTTTGCTAAACTGTTGCAGGCAATCGGGCAAGTCAACAGTTACGAGCGTTTTAGCGGTGCATGAGGCGACATTTAGAGCAGGGTCTTTAACCTTGCTTTTATCGCCAAGCCTTAGGCAGTCGTTAGAGCTTTACGCTAAGGTCGTAGAGATTTACAGAGCTTATACAGGCGGTAAAGATAATCCAGACGATGACGTTTTAGCGTCAGAGCTGATAATGAGCAACGGTAGCAGGATAGTCTCTCTACCGTCGAGCGAGCGGACTATCCGAGGCTTTTCAAGCGTCGATTTGCTGATTTGCGATGAAGCCGCGAGAATACCAGATGATTTATATTTTGCGGTTAGTCCTATGTTAGCGGTATCAGGTGGGCGCTTGATTATGTTATCTACTCCGTTCGGTAAAAGAGGCATTTTTCACGAGCTATGGGTACATAACAACGATTACAGAAAGATAAAGATTACAGCTGAACAATGCCCAAGAATTACGAAAGAGTTTTTAGAAAGCGAGAGACGCGTCATGCCAAGCCGTACCTATCGCCAAGAATACTATTGCGAGTTCTTACAGACAGATGACGCGGTATTCTCTTACGATGACGTTATGAGCATGACAACAGACGCGGTTTTACCGTTATTTTATGAGGTATAAAGATGGACGATAAAATAAAACACGTTAGAGCGGTTGAGGTATTCGATAGCTTTATTTTAGGGCTTGACTTAGGGCAGGTAAATGACTTTACAGGATTAGTTATTGCAGAGCGTATCCAGACGGTAAAGACAGGCTATCCAGATAGAGCAGAGCGCGTTATCAGGGCGAGGGATTGGCACGAAAAGACGATAGCAGATGACGCGATGTATTACGTTAGGCATATCGAGCGCGTAAAGTTAGGTACTCCATATCCAGACATAGTACAGCGCGTACAGGGCTTAGTACAGACTAAAGAGATAAATAATAACTATCTCTTAGCCGTAGACCATACAGGCGTAGGCAGACCTGTTTATGACTTGTTCAAGAAAGCAGGGCTAAACACTTTAGGCATTACGATAACAGGCGGTAATACTGTTACAGGAAGTCGCGATAACGTCAAAGTCGCTAAGAGCCTGTTAGTTGGCACGGTGCAGGCGCTTATCCAGACTAAACGCGTAGTATTCGCTAAGGACATGGCAAACGTAGACCTCTTACAGAATGAGTTACTTAACTTTAGGGTAAAGATAACTAAAAGCGCTAATGAGATTTACGAAGCGCGCGAAGGTGAGCATGACGATTTAGTTATAGCGCTTGCTATGGCTTTATTTGCAGGCGAGAGATTTTGTAAACCTAAGCAGAGCGCTAAACAACATTCATACCTCTAAATCGAGGTCTTTATCCGCAGGCGGTCTTTTACCTATTTTCTGATACCACGGTCGATTATGCCAGTTCAGTTGAGCCTCTAAGCTATCAAGGCGCTTAGTGAGCGTATCGAGCTTATATTCATAATCTGCTAACTGATTACGAGCGAGTTCGAGCGCCTGTAAAACGGTAGGCAAGGTAATAAGCGCTTTATCAACAGGGCGTAGGTCTACCAGTTGCAAAGCCTCTTTTACTTGCGGTGTAGTCATGCCTTTACTGAACAGGTCTTTTACGCGTTCCAGAACGGCAATATCATCAGGCGTATAAGTGCGCTTTACGGTCGTTCGAGGGCTTAAAAACGCGTCAAAATCGCTTGCCCAGCGCCTAAGGGTACTTGCGCTCACTCCGAGCGTTTCAGAGGCTTGTTTAGGTGTTATCATGCCGTTTACTCCATTCCGTGAGCGTTCGCCTAAGCGCTTTTTACGTAGAGTTTTACGCTTGACAGGCGTTTTAGCGCTTGCGTGCGCTTGCGCTTATGGCGCGCTTACGCCTCTATTATTTGCACTATTCATGCCAGCAGTAAAACGCTTACGCTTTTAGGCTTGACAGCTTTATCTCTCTAAACTATAATCGCCTATAAGATTGATTATAGGCAATAGAAAAGAGGTAGAAATGAGCGACAAAAGAGTTGAGTTAGTTGAGCCAAGCGAGAGCCTAAACATTATCAGGGCAACGCATGATTTTATTCACGCATGGTTAGAGCGTGAGCGCCTAAACGGTCAAGCTGATAAGACTATCCAAGCGTACAGGCGCGGTATAAAGCGTTTTACCAAGTGGCTTTTAGAGAATGGCGTAAACAATCCAGAGCCAAGAGACATAGCGCGTTTTAGAGCTGATTTAGCTGATACTTACAGTAGCCAGACGGTAAACCTGTCTCTTAGCGCGGTGAGGTCTTTTTATCGCTATTTGGTCGAAGTTGGGGCAATTCCTTTTAGCATAGCCAGCGACATTAAGGGCGTAAAGAGACCTAAGTCTAAAACGCATAAGCGTAGCGAGTTGAGCGGTAGCGAGGTCTTAGATGTGTTAGCCACTTGCGATAACAGCGTAGCAGGTATACGAGACAGAGCGATTATTACGCTTATGGCGTATTGCGGATTACGTACAATCGAAGTTTACAGAGCCAACGTAAAAGACCTTAAAACGCATAATAACCGCATGATTTTAGACGTATGGGGCAAGGGTCGTACAGAGCCAGACGAAAGCGTTATCATACCGAGAGACCAAGAGCGCGTTATCAGGGCATGGCTTACAGAGCGCGCCAAGTTCGGTAATGGTGAGCAGGCACTATTTGTGAGCCTGTCTAATCGAAGTCAGGGCGAGCGCCTATCCGCGCGCGCTATTCGAGGCGCGATAAAAGAGCGCTATAAAGAGGCAGGTATCATATCCGAGACCAAAACCACGCATAGCCTAAGACATAGCGCAATTACGAGCGCAATTAGAGGCGGTGCAACGCTTTTACAGGTACAGGCTATGGCGCGTCATGCCAGTTCAGATACCACGTTAGGTTATATCCACGAAGTGAGTAGGTTAGAAAGTCCAGCAGAGGATTTAATCAATTACAGCTAAATGTTAAATAATCGCAATCTTTAAGGTTAGAATGATTACAACAGTTGCAAACATTTAGCAAT
>Ga0209719_1001290_pt1 | contig 31216 bp, 33 predicted proteins | sample AD_JPNAS2_MetaG_FD_184421 | JGI IMG/M metagenome (GOLD analysis project Ga0209719, IMG submission 184421) | Active sludge microbial communities of municipal wastewater-treating anaerobic digesters from Japan - AD_JPNAS2_MetaG (SPAdes) (version 2) | ecosystem: Engineered > Bioreactor > Anaerobic...
GTATCCTCAAACAGGCAGGGCTGAAAGAGAGGAGTGAATAATGTATCGATTCCTTGTGATAGTCGAGCAGACCGACGGCAACTACTCGGCCTACTCCCCGGATCTGCCGGGGTGCGTGGCGACCGGAACGACCCGCGAAGAAGCGGAAGACCGGATGCATGAAGCGATTGAACTCCATATCGAGGGGCTCCGGGAGGATGGACTCCCGATCCCGCCGTCACGCACTTCAGCCATCTACCTGGCGGTCGGTAAAGGCTGAGCCCCCTCGATCATCAGACTCGTTCGCTTTTCAGATCCCGGGTGGGGAATCCCCCCACCTTTTTCCTGGGGACGCTCGATGTAGCGCTCGAGAGCCTCCCTTCGCCGGCCGCTTCGCCGTCTTGAAATAGTCGTAACAGAGATATCCTCTCCCGCCGCGCAAGACCCGCGACGTCGGCCGCCGGCCGCATGAAGGTCCGACCACCTCCGCATCGCCATGCGCGAGATCCCCCGGGAAGACTACCGGCTCATCCTCGGGCGGGCTGGGGTGGCCGACCGGCTGCCCTCTCCCCTCACGGGACCGCCCCTCCGGGAGCTCATCAGCCTCCGGCAGCGGGGGAAGATCGGTCGCCACCGACCACCCCGGGTGCAGCAGCGCTTCGGTAGAGGCGCACCCGGCGATCCAGGAGAGGTCCCGCCCACCCTTCATCCGGCCGGGCGCGTCGAACGCCCACGGCCGCCGGCCTCTGCGAGGGAGAGGGAGGCCTCGCTTGAGCGAAAGAGCATCTGCTCCTTCACCTGGCCGTCGGCGGTTCGGTAATAGACCGTCAGGGCGTTCTCGCCGACAGGTCCGGTCGTGACGATACGCACGGTCTGGCCGGGCTCGATACCGTTGACGGCCGCATCCTTCGTGATATCCTCCAGTCGCAGCATGGCTGAACCCTCCGGTCGTACGGTTCCCCTGGAGACCGGGCCGGAACGCTCGCCGCCTCAGGTGAGCTGCCGGACCACTCCATCCGCCTGCAGAAGATAGCGTTGCCTGAAATTGCCTCTCGATCCGCGCCGGGATTAATGCTCCGAAATCTCTCGCCCACGGTCTTGAGGTGTCTTGGTATATGCGGGCTGCTCCGCTTGAAGTTTCGGGAACGGTCTTTTGAGGATGAGGATCGTCGCACGCCCCACGGCAAGCGTCCTCTGCCCTACTTCAAGATCGGTGACCATGCCTCAGGCATAATCCTATGGCAACCCGGGGCGGAAATGTTCGGAGCTCCCGAACAGACCCCTGGATCTCCGAAGATCCCCCCTTCATCGGGCGGCGCGCCCGGCCCGGTGCGATCACCCGGAGCCTTCAGCGAGCAGGGCATGATAGGCCTGGACAAAATGGTGGTCTGCGGTCAGGGCATCGGAGATCTCCTGTTCCTTCATGACCGCAAGAAAGATGCAATCCGTGAGGCTCCACGCTTTATCGAGCCTCTGCTCGTAGATATTCCATCCCCTCGACCACAGGGCGGGATCGACAAAGACGATCTCCACCCGGGGCGACGACTCAAGGCGGCGACGGAACGCGATGACGGACGGCTTGAATATGGGGTTGGCGAGAGCGTTGAACGTCTCGGTGAGCACGGATGAGGTGGTGACGAGAGAGGATCCAGATTCCATCCGGCGTTTGTAGATCGTATCGGCGGTTTTGTGGAGATTGTCACGCTTGTTCAGCAACGCAATCCAGCATCCCGTATCAACGAAACACCGATCATTGCCCATGGGTATCCCGCTTCGGCGTTCCATATAGGTAGTGATCGTGCTCCGCTGCGAGGTCGCTGACATGGGTGTCTACGGCAAGCGATGCTATATCAAAGGCCGGATCGGCGGTTGCGTCGGAGTTCTCCGGGGAGAGTTGTATGGTAATAGTATACTTCTTCCCTGCCTCGAGGTCGACAGGCCCGGAGGGTCGGAAGACCGTTCCATCAAAGAGAACTTTCAGCGTCTTTGTCATCCTGAAATCCACCCCTGAACTCGATGACCATCATGGTCTTCGTGAAATAATAATGATTGCGGGTGCGCCTGCACCGGATCGCCCCTGCAGGGCTCGACGGCGGTATGAGCGAGAAAGCCCCTTCCGCAAGGGATATGCGGCGCCTACGCCATGATCCTCGCCGGGTTCAAAGGTCGAGCATCTCCCCGGAGAGCAGGACGGGTCGCCCCCGCCCATATACGCAGCCTCCCGCCGGAGTTCGCGGATGAGCCCCCGCCGGACGGCGCGGAACCACTCTTCCGCTACCTGGTGTGTTCAGATCTTCGGAGTTCTCGAAGAGATCCCCGGTTTTCATGACCTTCTGCGCCGTGAGCGCCGGAAGTTCAGGCATGTGCCTCGACGGTGAGGGTGTATTCCAGGAGTCCTTCCTCGGTGGGAATCTCCTCGCCCTTCTCCTGGAGATGTTCAATGTAGAGCTCGATAGCCTCCCGTGCCATCGCTATCGCCTCGTCGACAGTCTCCCCATAGGTGACGCATCCCGGAAGGGTCGGTACGGTGACGGTATACCCGCCTTCCGGCTCCTTCCGGAGGAGAATACGGTAGTTCAGGTTTCTCATTGCATCGCACCCCACGGATCACGCATGTATACAGGCCTGCGTAGGCCTATGCATGATAATGACGATACATTACCCGGCGATCTATAAAGAGTATCCATAAACAACCTCTTTTGGGGAAGAACGTTCCTGCTCCAGCCGTGCGCGAGGGTCCGCTCCATATACCAGAACCGGGTCGGGAGGTGCTTGACCCTCTCCGTCAGGATGATCTGATGAGCCCGGGGAACCGCCCGGAAGACCTCTCGCGGAACGTACGCCACCGCTTCCTGCGCAGATGACACCCCCGTCATTTGTGCCACAGACGGTGGCACAATTTCACCCCCGCCCGGCACCCATCCGCCCGGTTTCCCGGCCCCCTCTTCGCCCGGGCGCCGGGGCCGCATAAGGGTCCGGCCGGTGACGGTCTTTGCCGAACCCCTGACCGAAGGCCTCGTGCTCATCACGAGTGTCCCGCGTCCCCGTGCCCATCCGCTCGCCCGGGCTCAGAGATCGTGGAAGTGTGTCGCGGAGGGAGTGTGGCAACCGTGGACATCGAGGAGGTGGCTGTCCCGGAGCACCACACTCCCGATTACATGCCTGGCAAAGCGATACGCACGGAGATACGACGATGAAGTGCCCCATCCAGAGTTCCCCAAGCGCCTCGTCCCGGTCGGCGGGAAGTCTATAAGTGAGCGACCGTCGATGTAGTATCAGTAGTCAACCGCATCCACCATGATTGAGAGTCAGAACATTGAATTCAAGGAGTCCTGGAAGGACGAATATCTCAAGACCCTCTGTGCATTTGCAAATACAGGCGGAGGAGTGCTTAAGATCGGTATCGATGATACCGGAAGACCGGTCGGCGTCCATCAAGTGAAACGGCTCTTGCGTGAGCTGCCCAACAAGATCCGAAACAAACTTGGTATAACCCCCTCCGTTGTTACTGAGACGGTCGCAGAAAACGACATTATCAGCATCACGGTCTCCCCTTCCCCCGTCCCGGTCTCGTGCGACGGCCGGTACTACCAGCGTAGCGGAAGCAACACGTTCGATCTTGCCGGACAGGAACTTGTTCATTTTCTGATTCGCAAATCCAGGATTACCTGGGATACGCTCACCGGTGACTACTCCATCGACGATGTCGACCCTGAAACCGTCAGGACATTCGTTCGTCTGGCAAAGCGGTCGAATCGACTTGATACTGCGGATGAAGAGGAACCGGTGGACTCGATTCTGCGCCGCCTGGAGCTTGCCGTCAATGGAAAATTGACCAATGCCGCCATCATGCTCTTCGGTAGAGATCCACAGCGGTTCTTCATCAACACCACCACCCGCGTCGGCCGGTTCAAGGGGAGGGATATCATCATCGGCGATGAGGAGATCTCCGGGAACCTCATCCAGCAGTTCACACGAGCAGAAGAGCGGGTAAAGAGTTTCATCGATGTCCGATATGAGATCTCGGCGGACGCAATGCAGGAGTCCTTCCAGAGGAAGGAGATCTGGGACTATCCGCTACTGGCAATTCGTGAAGCGCTCCTCAACGCGCTTATCCACCGGGACTATTTCAATACCGACATCCAGACGCAGATCCGTGTTTACGATGACGCCATACGGTTCCATAATCCCGGATCTCTACCGCAAGGAATCACGATCGAGATGCTCAAGACCGAGCACTACTCGTTCCTGCATAACCCCCTCATAGCAAAGATATTCTACCTCGCAGGGTTTGTCGAGAGGTATGGCTCCGGCATTGGGCGAATCGTGGACGCGCTCGCAGAAGCCGGACTCCCGGAGCCTGAATTTCAAAGCGACTCGTTCGGGTTTATCGTGCGCATGAGAAAGGATCTGCGGTTTACCGAAGATTCCCTGCGAGACGCCGGTCTGAACAAGCGGCAGTTGCAGGCGATGTCCTTTGCCAGAGAAAACGGCGGTATAACTGCTGTGGAGTATGCGGCGATTGCTCCGGAGGTATCGGAGAAGACCCGGTACCGCGATCTTCTCGATCTCGTCCATCGCGGCTTGCTGGAAGCGGTCGGTGCGAAAAAGGGCAGAAAGTACGTTTTAGCTCGACTGCGCCCCGGAAACACCTGATGTGTCGAGAGTATACCCTGCAAGATATCGGACATTTATCGGACATTTATCAGACATATCGGACATCTTCTGTTTTTGGGACATCTGACGTTCGGGGGATTCTCTCACAGAAGGTTGAAGCACTACGGGATCTGATGACCCCTCCAGGTGTGCCGGTCACCTGCCCGCGAACACCGGTACCTGTGTTGATCTCCGGCCCCCTATCATGGGAGACTGACGTTCTCGTTCCGCACGCCGGACGCGATAGATCTCTCCGGGCAGGCGACTGAGTTCTCGGCTGCGCCCTCCATCCCGCATTGATGATGAGATGGCGCTCCTGTCTCGCCATACATCGTGCGGGCATCGGTCCATGTCGTTCAGTCCTGCGGTGTGGACCGGCCCGCATCCTCCCCTTCCCGCGTGTTCATCAGCCCCAGTGCTGCCGTGATCCAGTAAAACCCGAAGAGAGTCATCATGTAGGCGTTCCCCTCCACCGTCGCATATATCACCCACAGCAGGTTTCCTACAACCCAGGCTCCAAACCCTGCCCGCCGGATGCCCTGCGAGCGCGAAGCCACCAGCGCCGCCCCGGCCATCCCGAGCACCACCGCCGGACCCTGCAGAGGATCGACGGGGATCACCGCACCCCCTCCCTTGCGTTCCCCTCCCGCACGAGGCGTGCGTAGCACCTCTCGCATATATTCGTCCGCGCCTCCCGCGAGCGGTACACCGCCCTCCTCTTCGGTAGCGTAACGAAGTTTCTGTAAAATTGAAATGGCCCTGGACCCAACCTAGATTTGCAGAAAGGAGGAACAGGGCCATGGATCCCTTAGACTTTATTGCGGATTATCTTTCCGATCACGAGGAAGGCATGAAGAATCTCATTGCTGCTTTCCTCAATAAGGTAATGATTATAGAAGCACTCCAGCAGGCAGGAGCCATCCCGTATGAGCGCACCGATGCACGGAAGGCGTATCGGAACGGTTACAAGAACCGATCCCTCAAGACCCGCTACGGTGAACTGACCCTCCAGAAGCCACAGTTTCGGGAGTTTCCGTTTGAGACACAGGTTTTTGGACGGTATGCTCGAGTGGAAAAGGCTCTTGTGAATGCCGTGGTGGAATCCTACCTGCAGGGTGTCTCGACCCGGCGCGTTCAGGAGATCGTTGCTCATCTGGGCATCGAACACCTTTCTCCGGCCTCGGTTTCCCGGATGGCCAAGGATCTCGATGAACAGGTTCAGGCATTCCTCTTGCGGCCGATAGAGCAAGCAACCCCGTATCTCTTCGTAGATGCATCATACTACAGGGTGCGTGAAGGGGTACGCTACGTCACCAAAGCGGTCCTGGTGGTCGCCGGGGTACGGGAGGATGGTTACCGGGAGATCCTGGGTGCGCGAATCACGGACTGTGAGAATGAGGCATTCTGGTCGGGACTGTTCGAGGACCTCAAAGAGCGCGGCCTCACCGGGGTCCAGCTGGTCGTCTCTGATGGTCACACGGGCATCCAGAAGGCGGCTGAGGCCGCCTTCCTCGGTGCATCCTGGCAGATGTGCCAGGTCCATTGCACGCGGGCGGTTCTGAAGAATATCGCCAAGAAAGACCAGAGCGAGGTCGCTGAATGGCTGCGGGAGGCGTATGGCAGCGAGCAGAACCTCCAGAAGGTTGCGGATCATCTGAATGCCCGGGGATACCGGAAAGCAGCCAATACCATCGAGCGGTTCCTCCCAGGGCTCATGAGTTATACAGCGTTCCCCAAAAAGCACTGGAAACGGCTCAGAACCACCAATATGGTAGAGCGGGTCAACAAGGAATTGAAGCGAAGGACTAAGGTCGCGGAGATATTCCCGAATGATGAATCACTTCTCCGAGTGGTTGGATCCATCCTGATGGACATCAACGAAGAGTGGGTCGCCGGCAGAAAGTATTTGACTATGGGAGAGGAATGATCTGGCAAGGAGACAGGGCTCAGACAAATTACAGAAAACCTGAGACGCTACCTCCTCTTCCCGCAGATACCGCACCGGCCAAGCTCCACCTTCACCCGCTCGAACGCTCCCGGAGCAAGCACCCCGGGCAGCGGATGTACAACATTTGCCCCCGTGCCGCCAGGGGGTGCGCAAACAGAAGCGCAAACATGTTCAGGATATAAATTCTTCAATACGCTGGTATTTTTACGATCTACCTTTAAATAAGTACTTTCGGTCTTTTCGTTCGCGGCAAGTCCTAAAACACACGACATGCGTCCCCGGTGCTCTTCCCGTGGAGTAGGTGGATGGTGTGTTCCTGAATCTGCCGCTAACAATCCCTGATCGCCGCGATCGATCTCTGATAAAATCTCTCTTTTCGCCGTATCCTCCTCATCCCGTTGATGTCTCCCCTCCCCGATCCCTTTGCGGCTATGGTTGCGCGCCCCTTTGCAGCACGGGTCCGGCATACCGCCACTCCCGCCGGAAGGCGGCAGGGAGGGGTCTTCCTCCTCCAGCCAGACCGCGAGGTCTGCCGTCCACTCCCGGTAGCGGCCGGCATCGAACTGGAAGTGGGATTCGTGCCGGCGGATGGTCGTCTCGGCGGAGTTATCGGTGACCGTCGCATCCACCATGCTGATGGCGGGGCACTTCTCCAGCAGCCCGCAGTAGGTCGTGCCCCTCGTCGTGTAACCCTGCAGGATCCGCCGGACCTGGTGGTAGGAGAGCCCCGTCGCCTCCTGCAGCATCCGAACCGTGAACGTCTCCCAGCCCATCCGGGCGATGGTGGCTATGGCCGCCGCCTCGTTCTTGGTCATCTTCGAGTCCTGCCCGCCGCCCTCCCCGTTGATCGCGCCGTAGAGCCGGGCCGCGGCATCGAAGTCTTCCCGGGCCGCCATGATCCGGACCCTGCCGTCTGCCTCGTGATGCTCCCGTTGCATGAACCGCAACATCGCGTGGCACTTGATCAGGTCGAAGAGCATGGCGGGGTTCCTGCGGTTCGCGACGCTCGAGAACCCAATTCGGCCGGCAAAGGGGATATGGATGGTGATCCGGTGCTGCTTCACGATCGCCCAGAGTGCGCGGGCGGTCAGGACATCCGGGTCGTCTTCTCCCCGGTACCTGCCGGCCTCCACCTGCTTGAGGTGTTCGAGCACCCTCCTGTCCTGCTCGGTTGAGTCGTCGATCCAGACCGTCAGCATCCGGTTCATCACCTGGTCGTCGCCGGGGTTCTCGACCTTCGCGAGCCACCAGACGCACCGCTCGGGTATCGAACAGACCCGGAGTTTTCTCTCGGTCGTGAGGGTCCGGTGCTCGATCGGTTCGTGGAAGTTCGTCGTCGCCGATTTGAGGACCTCCTGGAGGTCATCCGAGAGCGCCATATCGTCAAAGAGGAAGACCGTCCCCGGCAGGAGATCGTCGGCGTAGTAGAGCGCCTTATCAGAGACGGTGCCGGTAAGCCGGTAGTCTTTCGGAATAAGGTTGAGCATCGTCGTGCAGGCGTGGCTCTTCCCTTTGCCCGAGTTGCCCGATATCGAGACATGAAGACCGTTTGTGTTCTCGACCGACTGTGAGGCGACCGAGAGGGCGAGACACTCGGCAACCGTTCGGTCGCCGACGTGGCTCTTGTTGAAGGTGTCGAGCAGGAAGGCGAGCGGGTCGCCGGTCCTGAGGATCGCAAGAGCACGCTCGCGGTGCTCGTCGTCCGCCGGAGGAGGGGTGGGTTTCTCCTCCGGCTCTTTCTCCTCTCTCTTCGGCGTCCGCTTCGGCTCGTACATCTCCCGGAGTTCCGGCCAGCGCTGCGCTCCTCCGCCGCAGGATTCGTGGTGGCAGCCGGCAAAGAGGGCGCCGTTCGCGAACTGGATGGCAAACGCGCCGTCTTTATGCGCCCCCGAGAACGGATACACCGCGAGGGTGTAGAGGGTCCCGCCCTGCCAGGGCCGGGTGCTCCGGACGCCGATGTTGTGCTCCGCGAGCCAGCGGCCGAGGTCGATGCCGGCGCCCTTCTTCGGCGGTGATGGTCCCTCCCGGGGGAGGAGCCCGGCGATATGCCGGAGCCGCTCTATCGGGACGAGAGCGATCTCGTCTGGCGCGGCGAGGACCCTCGCCCGCCGGTGGGGCCGCTCGGGGGTGTTGTCGCCTTTCCGCGATGCTGTCCCGTAGAGTTTCCATATCCGGGCGGCGTTGTGGTTCGCGGTGTCGACCGTTATGCGATCGTTTGAGAAGAGGGCGTCGAGGGTCGCGAGTGCCTCCTTCACGAGTGCGGTCGCGGGCTCGTCGTTAGGAAGGTCTACCCGGTAGAGGAGGTGGGCGCCGTTCCCGGAGTCTGCCCGGATGGGTTCCGGGAACCCCTGCTCCGCGAGGTATGCGGCTATCCGGTCCGCGGCGGCGATAGCCGCTTCGTGTTCGGCGTCGGTCGACGAGACGCCGCTCGGCCGGGTCGGGTCGATGTCGACCGGGAGCCAGCGGCGGCGGGTGATGTCGGCGTCCGCGGTCGTGGCGTCTTTCCGCGAGAGGCGCAGCTTGATCCGGTTTGCCCGCCGGGCGAGGAGGGCGGGGTTCACGGCGTTTAAGGTGACGTAGATCCCGGCGACCGACGGGTCGGCGTCGAGGGCTTCCGCGGCCCGGGCGAGGCTCTCGTAATCATCGAAGTAGCCGGAGTGGGTGACGCCGTCGGCGAGCGCCCTGACCTCGACCACGCCGTCGGCAAGCATCCTCACCAGAGAGAGGATCTCGCTGCTCATACCGTCACCCCCAAAAAGAGGGGGGCGCTTACCGCCTCCCCGCGGGCGACGCGCCGGAAGGATACCAGCGGTATGATCCAGGCACCTTCCCGGGTCCGGATCACCACCGCGCGGCCTGCCGGGTGCACCGCTGCGTAGCCCTCGATCGCCACCTCGCCGGTGATGGTGCTGCCTGCCCGCCGCCCCCGCGAGCGTGTCACCGGGGCCGGCCGGCCCGAAAAGATCAGGCTTGCCGCGTCTTCAGGGGCAATCCGGTACTGCTCGGCCTCCACGCCGATAACAAGCCCGCCCGCTGCCGTGCAGGAGATCATACCCGCCTCCGGCATCAGGCCCGCCCCTGTTCGACGTCGATGGTATACTGGTGGTTCCTGGTTCTCCTGACATGGATCTCCCGCATCGCCCGGCCGTGCCGCCGGATAACGCCGGCCACGGCCTGCGGCACCAAAAAGAGCGGGATGGGGGAGACGTTTATCTCTTCTGATGGCGATGTACCTGTGGCGGTCTGGCCGACGGTGCGGTCACACTCTGGGTCCGGGCTGCCGCCGCTGTTCTTCGGTTCGGTTCCTTCCCCATCCGGGGGTCTGGTGTCGTGCTGCATTTTTGTTCTCTCCTGCACCGGGACTCATCTCCGGCGCATACATCATTCTCTGGCGCCGTTGCTTAAAAGGGTGAGCCAATGGTCCCGGAATTTCAAACAAGCCCTATATAAGCGTTACTTTATCGGAGGATCTCAAATCCCGAAAAAAATGCCGGAATGTTCAATCCCCGGCTGATATCAAGAGATCGCAAACTCAGGCTCAGTCCGGAGATCCGGGGTTTCAGTCCGGCGATCTGTAAGTTCAGTCCGGCAATCTGCAGATCCCGGCCACCGTGCCGGGGTCGTAGCGGAGCCGGATCTCCCGCCCCCGGCCCTGCCCGGGCACGAGGTCGACGATCCCGGTCTTTACAAGGCGGTCCAGGTGCTCGTGGTAGGTCGACTTTCCAATCGGGAGATACTCCCGTGTCGCCTCAAAGACCGCCCCGGAAGTCATATCGGCCCTCTCCCGGGACTGCTCCGCGATCCGGCAGAGAAGTGTGCGTTCCCCCGGTGAGAGCCCTGCTATCCGGGTCCGGAGTAACGGCGCGATGACCGTCCGGGCTGCGGCCGCCACATCCCCGGCGTCGACCCGCCTGCATGACCGCCACCCCGATCAGGTCGAGTCCGACCCGGATGTCCCGCTCATCGGCGGCGATGCCGGCGATGCGGTAGAGGAGGGGCGCCGGCATCATCCCGGGGTAGAGCCCCTGCCTGACGCGGTCGGCGAGGATCTCCCGGATCTCGGCCTTCGTGTAGGGGGAGAAGAAGACCTCGGTGGGATGGAAGACCGACTGCACCGGACGCCGGCCCACCCCTCTTAGAGCCGGAGGAGCTGGTAGAGGAGGAGGTTGTAGGTCCCTGCGGCGATGAGGTAGTTTGCATCGTCAGGGCAGACAAGAAGGTTTGCATCCTTCTCCTTGAGGCGGGCGACGATCGCCGCCCGGTCGCCGGCGGCGGTAATTGCGGTGCCGGGAGTTTTGTCACGAGCCCACGTACGGGATACCGTGACAGAGGTGCTACACGACCGGGGTATGAAAAATGGTCAGGTGGTGTGGCCTATTGCAGGTTAGATCGGCACGGTATAGGAGAAAAAAACAAAGCGCTGTACAGGCTCAGAAATTGGAACAAAGATAAAAACATGCCCCCGCCCGGATTTGAACCGGGGACAACCAGATCTTCAGTCTGGCGCTCTCCCAGTCTGAGCTACAGGGGCTTTCTGCCTTACAGTGTTATCCGTCGTCCCTAATAAATTCTGTGCTCGGGGAACGCCGGCTCTTTGCACCCGGCCGACCGGGCCCGGAGCCGCCTGTTTATCTCATCGCATGCCGATATATGACCAATGAGCCGGAGCGATCAGAAGTCGGGTACCCGCGGCACGAACCTCATGCAGGCGCTCTCTGAGAGGACGGCGACCGTCGTACACCTCACGCACAACGATCTCGACGCCGTCGGGAGCGACGCCATCCACCGGCGGAAGTACGGGGACGTCTTCACCGTCTGGTCCTCGGTCGGCAAGTTCCTCGCGAACTTCGACGCCGTGGCCGGCTCCCCGGGCCGGGGCGACCTCCTCAGCATATCGGACATAGGCTACCAGCCGGGCGTCGAGCAGCGGCTGGCGAAGGCCCGGTCGAACGGGTGGCGGATCGAGTGGCGCGATCACCATCGCTGGAAGGACGAAGAGGTCCGGGCCGTCGAGAAGAAGACGAGCCTCCTCCGGATCGACACCGGCACCTGCGCGACCGGCATCGTCGCGCGCGACCTTGCCGGCGACGACGCGGTAGCCACAGAGATCGCACGGGTCGTCTGCGACTACGACCTCTGGAAACACCAGGATCCCCGGTCGAAGGTGCTCGGCCAGGTGGTGATGCGGAAGGGCTGCCGGGAGTACGTCCGCGACAACCTCGTCCGGGGCATCATCGTCGATGAGAAAGTAGAAGATGAGTATGCCGGGATCGTCCGCGAGATGGACCGCGACATCAAGAAGAGCCTCCGACACACCACCATCATCGAAGGGGAGCGTTACCGGATAGCCTTCACCCCCCTCTACGGCTACCCGAGCGAGACCGCGCACACCATCCGCGATGAGCTCGATACCGATATCGAGGTGGTCGTCTCTTCAAACGGCCGGATATCCATCCGCTCCGTCCCCCCGATCAGCCATCTCATCGCCCGGGAGTTCTCCGGCGGCGGCCACCCTCACGCGGCGGGAGGCTCGTTCCCGTTCAACCTGCTCGACCGCATCCTCTTCTGGCTCATAAAGCGAAACCGCCACTACCGCCGCCTTGCGGGCGTGGCCGAGTCTATCGCGCGATGAACGCCCGGTCGACGAGGGTCTTCCAGTAGTCCGGGCAGTCCTCCCCGGAGCAATAACCGCCAACCTCGAGCATATCCGGGTCGACGAGCGCCGTGGCGGCTAAAAGGTCATCCACCCCCGCATCAAGGAGGATCAGCTTCCGGACGCGGAACCGCTCCATCAGGTCCGCCGCCCGGTCGAGGTCGCCTGCCGGGAGGATGAGGTCGTCCTGGTACTCGAGCAGGACCTCAAGGTCGAACCTCCCCGGATCCCTCGGGAAGAAGAGGAACCTGTTGCCGGCCAGCCGCTCGAGCTCGGCCTCGTCCGCTTGATCGGCCACGAGGACGTGCCCCCGCACGCCCTGATCGCGCATCTCCCGCGCGAGACGGGCATATCCGGCAACGATCACCCCGGCGAACTCCTCCTCGTCATCGATGTAGGCGTCGCGAAGCCCGAGCGCGTGAGGGGCGGGGAGGGCAAACCACGCATCTCTCCGCCTCGCCACGACGTAACGGGCATCCGCGGCCGGGGCGGAGGGATCGATCCCCGGTTCGTCGACGAGCACCCCGTCCACCATCCCCGTGAAGGCCCCGCTCAACCGCTCGCCGTAAAACATACCGCCCGCCGCGGGCACCGCCACGCTCTCCTGGTCGGCAAGCGAGCGGCTGAGCCGGTAGGTCGCGAGGTCCGCTTCCTCTCCCCGCATCCCCTTCAGCCACTCCGCAACCTCCGGGATCGCGGGCGTTCCGACCTCGGAGCCGAACGATCTCACCGGTATCGTAATCCGTCGTGCCATGCGCTGATGTCTTTATTAGCATCGCAACCAGAGTAGATAAGGATGAGTGGTAAGCCGCTGCTGGTAACGTGCGGACTCCCGTACACGAACGGTCCCTGCCATATCGGGCACCTGCGGACCTACGTGCCGGCGGACTTTTACGTCCGGTACATGCGCCGGTCCGGGGAGGAGGTCGTCTTTGTATGCGGTTCCGACAACCACGGAACCCCTATCGTGATCAGTGCCGAGCGGGAGGGCTCGACCCCCCGCGAACTCTCGGAACGGTACCACGAGCACTTCTACGAGACGTTCCGGCGGATGGAGGTCATATTCGACCGGTTCGGCATGACCGACGACGCCATGAACCGCGACACCACCCGCTCGATCGTCGAGCGCCTCGTCGATAACGGCTACGTCTACTCTAAGACCATCAGCCAGAGCTACTGCCCGGAGTGCGAGCGGTTTCTTCCCGACCGCTACGTCGAGGGGGTCTGCCCCCACTGCGGCGCCGTCGCCCGGGGCGACGAGTGCGACCAGGGATGCGGGCAGCACCTCGAGCCCGGCGAGATCAAGGACGCGATCTGTAAGATCTGCGGCGGGAAGGCGGAGTACCGCGAGCAGGAGCACTACTTCTTCAAGCTCTCGGCGTTCCGCGACTTCCTCCTCGACTACCTCCCGACCCTCGGCGGCACCGCGACCGCCCGGAACTACGCCCTCGGCTGGGTGAAGGAGCTCCTGCACGACTGGTGCATCACCCGGACGATGGAGTGGGGCGTTCCCTTCCCGGGGAGCGACGACCTCGTCGTCTACGTCTGGGTCGACGCGCCGATCGGGTATATATCGTTCACGAAGGAGTGGGCAGAGTCCGCGGGAGCCGACTGGAAGGACTACTGGTGCGGCGATGATACCCGCGTCGCCCACTTCATCGGCGGGGATATCATCTACCACCACTGCATATTCTGGCCGGCCCTCCTCAAAGGGGCGGGCTACGGTCTCCCGAGCGCCGTGGTCGCAAGCGGCATGGTCACGATCGAGGGGAAGAAGTTCTCGAAGTCCCGCGGCTACGTCGTCTGGACAAACGATGATTATCTCGATCAGGGCCTCCCGGCCGACTACCTCCGCTACTACCTCCTCTCCTACACGAACCACACCAAAGAGCTCGACTTTTCCTGGAAGGTCTACGCCGAGCGGGTGAACAAGGAGATCGTGGGCACGCTCGGGAACTTCCTCTACCGGACGATGTACTTCGCGGAGAAGGAGTTCGCCGGCGTGCCCGACCGTGCCCCGCAACCGGCCATACTCGAAGAGATCGAGCGCTCCCTTGCCGGCATCGATGCGGCGATGCGGGACTACGACTTCAAGAACGCCGTCGACTCGATGATGGCTTTGGCGTCGTTCGGGAACGCCTACATCCAGAACAACGCCCCCTGGAAACTGATCAAGGAGGACCGGGCGGCGGCACAGCAGGTGATCGCCGACTGCCTCCAGATCGTGAAAGCGCTCGTCCTGGTGTTCCAGCCCCTGATGCCGGACGCGATGCAGCGGGCCTGGACGATGCTCGGCTACGGCGACGATATCGCCGCCCACCCGATCGCGGAGGCCACGGCGCCGGTCGGGGCGCGGGCGCTTCCAAAACCCTCCCCCCTCTTTGCAAAGATCGAGGAGGCGCAGGTGAACGACCTCGAGAAGGTCCTCAACAAGCGGGTGGATGCGGCGAATGCGGCGGCCGCGAAGAAGACGAGCACCGTCTCCATCGAGGAGTTCGGGAAACTCGAGATCCGGGTGGCAAGGGTCGTCTCGGCCGAACCGATCAAGGGCTCGAAGAAGCTCTACAAACTCGTCGTCGACCTCGGGGGTGAAAAACGCCAGGTGGTCAGCGGCATCGCTCAGTTCTACTCCCCCGGCGAACTGGTGGGCAAAGACGTCGCGATGATCGTGAACCTGGCGCCGGCAACGATCTTCGGCGTCGAGAGCCGGGGAATGATCCTCGCCGCCGGCGACGAGGCCTCTCTCCTGGTCCCCCTCCGGCCGGTCAGGCCGGGGACGCCGGTCCGGTGATCGGGAGGACCTGATCGACCCTGTTCTTCATCGATTCCCTATCGTAAACGACGAGTCGCCACTGCCCGCCCGGGGAGAACGGGCGGACAGCGACGTGGTAGTCGGCGGTGAAGACCAGGCCGGGCTCGTCGGTGATCCAGTAGCCCGATGCCGCCGGCCGGTCGTCCAGGGGGAGATAGAAGATATACGCCGCCATGCCTTCGCCGAGCGTCGTGTTCGTGAGGATAGCGGTCTGCACCTCGTGCAGGGCACCGGCCGGGTCGACGAGGTAGATCCGGCAGGCCGCAAGGTCGACCCCGGTCCCGGCCATGCGTATCACCGGCGCCCCGCCGTAGCCGTCGACGATCTCCGCCGGGAGAGGGGCGGAGAAGGGCCGGGCAGGGCCTGAGACTCCGGGTATGAGGAGGACCGCGGCTACGGCGATGGTCAGCACCGCGGCAAGCCCGATGGCCGCAACCGTCGCCGTCTCCGTGGATATGGCCCCCCCCTCCATGAGCACCCTTAGGGTGCCGCCCGGTATTTGAAATTATGGGTGGAGCGGTGAGCGAGGAGATATGCTCCGGAAATAAGGGGGAACCGATAAAGGCCTAAAGCCGGTCGAGCGCCTCTCTCCCGGTCATGCCGGCGGCAACGCCGCGCTCCTGCGCATACCGGTTCGCCCCCTTGATCTCGCCGCGGAGGAGGTCCTCGACGGTCGCGATCGAGGATGCGCCTCCCGCGGGTTTGACCCGCGCCGCGGGGTAGCCGAACTTCTCGAGCGCATCGACGTCGAACGCGCCGCACCCGACCATGCCCGTATCGGTCACCACCGCCACGAGGTTTGCCGGGCCGAGGGGTATGACGTAGCCGTCGGCGTCCTTTCCGGTCAGCCTGACCGTCTCATGCTGCATAGGGCGTGGTTGGCCATCTGGCGTCATCAATATTGCGATTCCCCCCTTCCGTGCTCTTCCCGTATCGCACCGGGGCGCTGCATGGAGCGGATCAGATCTCCCGCCGGCGCCAGGCTTCGATGAGCGCCCGCGATATGCTCGCCCCCGAGGGGAGGGAAGGCAGGGCATCGCGGGTAAACCAGCCGGCGGCCTCGATCTCCCGGCCGTCGATCCGGATCTCTCCCCCGGCATGCTCCGCGACGAAGCCGATCATGAGCGAGTCGGGGAACGGCCAGGGTTCGCTCCCGAAGTAGCACAGGTTCTTCACCGTGATGCCGACCTCCTCGCCGACCTCGCGGTGGACGGTCTGTTCGAGGTTCTCACCGGGCTCGTTGAAGCCGGCGATGACCGAGAAAACCCCCGGCGTGAAGCGGGGGGAGCGGGCGAGGAGGATCTCTTCGCCCTTCTTGATCAGGACGATGATGGCGGGGGATATCCGGGGGTAGACGATGCGGCCGCAGGCCGTGCAGGCCCGTGCCCGCTCGGTCGTGAGCGGGCGGGTTCGTGCGCCGCACCGGCCGCAGAAGGCGGTCGACCGGTCGAAGTCGAGGATCCGCACGGCGTAGGAGGCGATCGCCATGTCGCCCTCCGGAACCTTCCCGGAGAGTTCCCGGACGGGCGCCGGCTGCCAGCCGGCCGGCGGCTCGGCTCCGGCAGCGACCCCGGCAGCGTAGTAGGCGATATCGTCGCGGGTGCCAAGGTAGACCGGCTCACCGCACGAGAGACCTTCCGGGAGCGAATCGGGCATCAGAACGGTGCCGACCGCGGGATCGTTCCTGAAGAAGACGGAACTGTCCCGGACCAGGACCCAGCGCCTCTCGTGCGGCGACGGATCCTCCGGGTAGACGGGGAGGAGGGGGCGGACTGCGTAGAACGGGTGGTGCTCCATATTGTGTAGCCTCAGGTTCTCTCCCTTACAGGAAGCACTCCGGCTCCTTTCGCTCGCCGCACAGTGCGTGGAGGCGCACCGACATATCGTGCACCGACCCGGGTTTGATCGACCGGGCATGTTGCGGGCAGTTTTTGATGCATGCGCAGCAGGTGATGCACGCCGCCGTATCGATCCGGCGGCTCTCCTCCGGATCGATGGCGCCGACCGGGCATACCTCCGCACAGATGCCGCACTGGATGCACGCATCGCCGACCGCGATGAAGTCAGCAGCCTGCAGCCTCGAATCTCCCCGGTAAGGGCGGCAGCCGGGCAGGGCGATATCGGTGATCCGGTCGGCCGAGGGGATGGCGTCGAGCTTCTCCTGTATCTTCCGCCCGAACGACTCCGCATGGAAGAGGTCGCCTGCATCCGGGCGGCCCGGGGCTATCGGCACGTCATCGGTGGAGAGCGAGTGCTCCCCGATGTAGACCGCACCGGCAATTGGCCTGCACCCGCGCTGTGTCAGGATATCGCCAAGCTCGATGAGCGCATCGTCGTATATGCGGTTGCCGTAGACGACGACACAGACTGCCGGGGTATTCCGGGCAGAGAGCGCATGCAGCCATCCGGCCAGGAGCGCCGGCACCCGCCCCCTGTACACCGGCACGCCGATGACGAGCAGATCGTTCTCCGAGACCTGGAGCGGTTCTATCCTTGCATCCGGCAGCGTGATGTCCCGCACCTCAACGTTGCCGGGGTCCAGCCCGCGGGCAATACCCCGGACAACCGCCCTCGTCGTCCCGGTGGGCGAGAAGTAGACCAGGTTCACCGATTCTATGATCATAGTGTTCTCTCCATCAATTGAGGTCTCCATGCATCTCCGAGAGCACCCCGGACAGCATCCCCGGTCGCCTTGCAGAAAGGGATCTCGGGGTCCGGAATCATCCACCCTTCATCGGACGGTATGGTTCCCGGAGATGTCTCACTGCTGGTTGTACTGTAGCCGTTGATTGTTGAATAACCTGCAGTTGGATGCACGTACGGCGGCCGGGCACCATGCCGGACGAACCTTCCCCCGGAGAAGATGCCGGGCGCCCTTCAGGCCTCTCGTAAGACGGCGGAGATACCCGTACCCCGATACGGCGCGGCCCCGCGCCGGGGGCGAGGCGAGCGGGTTAGAGGAGATCCGGCCGGGCCCCGGGGAGGCCCTCGTGTAAGAACCGTGCAATCTCTCCCGGTCCATCGACGCGCTGATCACAAAAAAACAGCCGTGATTCGCCAGGAGATGCACTCCTCTCGTGGATATCAAGAACAGACGGGCCTGGAGGGATTCGAACCCCCGACATCCGGGTTAGAAGCCCGGCGCTATGTCCTGGCTAAGCCACAGACCCCTTCAGTATTCCCATACATTTTAGCGGTCCTGCGATATTAACCCTTTGAGGCCCCGGGGTGCCCCAAAAAAAGGGAGAGCGTACTCACCCGGCCCGGTAACACGCCGACCGGATGATCTCGACCATGGTCGGGTCACCCCACTTGCGCTCCTCCACGCCGCGGGCGATGGTCGTCCCCCGGAACTGGACCTTGACCCGGGCCGACATCCGTTCCCGCTCCTCGTAGTAGAGCGGGTTGACGACCTCGACCCGCTTCATGCTGATGGTGAGGGCGAGGAGGTCGACCATGATCCCCGAGTCCCCGGGCGAGAGGTCTTCCCCGTTGACCGACGTCATGAAGATACACTCGCCCGGGGCGGCCTCGGTCAGCGTGATGATGTTATGGGCGCTGTTCAGCTCGAGGGTGCGTGCCCTGCCGGTCTTGAGCTCGGCAATGACCGACGGTGATATCCCGGTTAATGCTGCGCACTTCATCACTCATCACCCGTACATCGGCAGCTGCTCTCTTCGTGGTTGCGCCTCGGTCTTCTGCACCTGCTCGGCGATCTGGGCCATGGCCGCCTCGATCTCCACCGCCTGCTCGAGGAGCGGCTGAACGTCCAGGTCGAGGTCGTATATCTTGTTCAAGACCTCGATCGTGGCCGCGGAGGACCGCGGGTCGGGGGTGTTCACCGTCTCCCCGAGGAGTCCGATCCCCGGTATGCCCCGGGTTTTGCACTCCGTGAGGATGCTTGCCGCGATGCCGGATATGCTCCCCATGGGGAGGATGATCGTCTGCTCCTCGATCCGCTGGAGGACCGTGCTGGTGGTTGCAACCCCAAAAACTCTCTTGTCGGGCTCGTTTGTGATGATCCCCGCGATCGTGGCGATCTCGCGGATGCCGAACTGGGTGAGCCAGTCCATGATGCCGTTTGCCACCTCATAGCAGATCATGGGATGGACGGGGACGTCGGATATGATCGCGGCGAGGCTATCCTTCTCGTAGAGGCGTACGGGTGCGTTGATGACGCCCCGCGTCATGAGGGCGACCGGCGGAAAGTATTTGCTCGTGATCGCCCCGATCTGCTCGAAATCCATCTGCTCGACGAGGTATTGCAGGGCAATACTCCCGACGAGCCCGCTGCCGGGGAACCCGATCAGCACCGTCTTTTCGGCGCCGGCAAGCGCCCTGGATATGACCTTTATATCGTCCATGGGATCAATCACCCACTCCCGGATTAGTTTAACATAGCTGGCAGTCCCTTAAAAATATTATGCAGGAATACCAGATCAAACGTGGATACACGAAAGATCTTGCGAAATCCATGGTGCAGGGCCTCCGCGACCAGTTCGGGCTCGAACCCGAAGTCGCGGCCGACGGCCACTATATCGTCGCCTACGGGGCGCTCCATCGCCTTGAGGTCTGGTCCGGTGCGGGAGGCAAAACACTGGTCGTCGATACCGAGGCAAACAGGGATGCCGGGGACGAGGCGATCATCGATACCAACCGCCGGTTCAGGAACTACCTCCAGCAGGTGACCGGGTATACCGCAAAAGAGCGGGCGAAGAAAGCGCAGCAAGCCTTGAAAGGAAGCGAATAACCGGGTTCTCCGGCCGGCCGCCTCTTTCTGGCTCCGGGGCCGGATTTTTATCTATTCTTCGCCCTGCCGCCGGGCCGCCGTCCCCGCCCGCCTCTTCTTCGGTCTCGGTGCGGGAAGTGCGGCACAGGTGATCGCTGTCAGTTCTCTCAGGAACTCCCGGTCATCCAGGTCGTCGATCAGGAAGCAGGGTTTTGCCCCCGGATACGGCGATGCGGTCCTGCCGCCCGGCATGAACTTCTTTCCCGCCTCCGTTATCTTGACGAGAAACTGGTTGTCGCAGGCACAGGCAAAGAACTTCCCGTCGCAGTAGATACCGTACTCCCCGAACATCTTCCGGTACGTGATATTGCCTGCACCGGCGAGCTGCCCGGCCACGTACTCCACGAACTCCGAACTCGACGCCATCATTATCGCCTCTACTGCAGAGACCACGCCCTGCACTGCTCGATTCTCCTGCCGCCGTCGCCCTGCCGCTCATCGAACGCGAACTGCACGAGAACCTCGCAGGGGAACTCGCCGCACCGGCCGCAGTTCTCCAGCCCTCTCGCTTCGCAGCAGGTCTTCAGCGGGCAGATTTCGCCCCAGAACGGTCTTTTTATCGCCATACATCCCCCACAACCCATCGATGCCCGGTAGCCGCACTCGCTGCAGAGTATACCGCACCGCGACTCGATCACCCTCATACGCTCCTGCCGGTACTCCGCTGCCGCAAACAGGCCGGATAACCGTCTGTCCTGTTCCCGGGTTCCGACGAACTCTCCGTCGAAGAGGAGCATCGGCATACTCAGGTCTCGTGATGGGGAGATATACCTGACCCCGCCCGGGGTGAGCATGCGCGGGATATCGCGGGACAACCGTGCGGATGAGATCCCTCCGGTTATGCCGTAAAAAAGAGGAGGTTTCTACTCGATCATGATCGCCGGCTTGAAGGGCATGGCCGCCGCCGCCTTCGGGTGGTTGCTCTCCCCGGCATCTTTGACCGTCACCGGCACGCCGAACTCGTGCTCCAGGAATGCCCGTGCGCCCTCGAGGACCGCCCGCTCATCGAGGGGCGACGCCGCAAGCTGTTTCACGATATCGGGCGGCAGCTTCAGGACGAGTTTCGTGATCTGCTTTGCCGCGTCCGTCGCCTCCCGGCCGCGCCTCCGCATACTCTCGTTCTGCATGATCTCCCGCATCACCCTCGTCTTGTCCGCCGAACCGGCTATGATCCGGAACGCCTCGTACTTCCAGGCCGGGGCGACGAAGAGACTGATGGACGCGGGCTCCATCGGTATCAGTTTGACGATCGACTCGATATCCTCGACCGTCCGCGCGAGGAGCTCCTCGGCGAGCTCCACTCCGGGGTTGATCCGGCTCTCGTCCGTCTCCGGCCAGGGGGCAAAGGAGGCCATGCCGCTCTCGCCGAGATCGCTCCAGAGCGCTTCGCAGGTGAAGGGGATGAAGGGGGCAAGGAGGCGGACCCACGTGCGGCAGAGGTCCTGCAGCACCGCCCCGCCGCCCGCACCCTCGGGCAGGCGGCGGCGGTACCACTTCAGGTCGGACTCCACGCCGAAGAACGCCTCCTGGAGCGCCTGCCGGGTCTGGAACGAGTCAAGAGCCGCGGTGGCGGCCTCGATACGGCGCTCGAGCCGGCTTGCAAGCCAGGCGTCGATGGGCGTGGCCCCCTCCGCCTGCATCGCCTCGGAGACCGTGTTCCAGAACCGCTCGATCTGTCTCTTCGTCGACGAGACGAGCTCGTTCCTCCAGTCGAAGTCCTGCCAGGGCTCGGCGCTCCCGACGAGGAACATCCTGACGGTATCGGCGCCGAACTCCTCGAGGGCATCCTCGAGCAGGAAGACGTTCCCCTTGCTTGAGGACATCTTCGCCCCGTTCAGGAGGCCCATCCCGAAGACCACCATGCCTTTCGGTTGCAGGTACGAGGGGAATATGGCCCGATGGTGGAAGAGCTGGAACGTGAGGTGGTTGGATATGAGGTCCTTTGCCGAGAACCGGTAGTCGTAGGGATACCAGTAGAGGAACTCGCTCCTGATCGCATCGAGGGTCTCCCGGTCGACGGTCTCCGGAGAACCCATCCCAAAGAAGATATAGTCAAATACCGCGGGCGTCAGCTTCTCCGGCGGTATGGCTTTTAAGTGGTGGGCGATCGTGTAGTAGGCCATGTAGATCGTCGAGTCCGAGAGCGGTTCGATGATCCAGGTCGGGTCCCAGGGAAGCTTCGTGCCGAGTCCCACCCGCCGGGTGCAGGCCCAGTCCTTCAGCCAGTCGACCGTCCGGATGAACTCCGCCCTGACCTCGGGGGGGACGAGCGCCATCTCCTCGAGCTGGGTCTTGACCTGTTCCTTCCAGCACGGGTCGCTGTACTCCAGGAACCACTGGTCGTGGAGGATCTTTACAAAGACCCTGCCGCCGCACCGGCAGATCACCAGGCGGTTGTCGAAGTCGTACATCGGGACCGAATCGTAGCGCTCCATCATCAGGGCCGCCACGTCGTCGCGGGCCTCCCGCACCGGTTTGCCGCCGTACTTCTCAAAGACCTTCCCGCGGGAGAACTCAGCGCTGTAGACCTCCTGGGTGAGCGCCTCCATCCCGGGGTCGTTCTGGTCGTGGATGCCCGCACGCTCGACCGCATCCTTTGCCGGTATATCGCCGTAACCCTCGACGGCAATGAGCGGTATGGGCTCTACGGACGTGTACTGCCCCTGCTGCTGCAGGTCGCGGAGAGCGATGTAATCAAACGGCGCATGGGCGGGAACGCTCATGACGATCCCGGTCCCCATATCCGGATCCACGAACGTCGCCGGGAGGACGGGGACGTCGCCGGAGAGCGGGTGGGTAACCGTCTGGTCGACGAGCGCGGTCCCGGGGATCTTCTCCGTCACGGTGACGGTGTGATCCTGCAGGGAGAGTTTTGCCGCCGCCTCAGAGCTTACGATCCACTCCTTGCCGTCGATCATCGCCCGCACGTAGGTGACGGCCGGATTCACCCAGAGGTTCGTCACGCCGTAGATCGTCTCGGGCCGGAGGGTGGCGCACGGGACTCGGGCGTTGCCCCACCGGAACACCACCAGGGTGAACCGGATGATCTCGGCCTTGTCGCCCTCGAGGAGGTCGTGGTCGCCGACAGGGTTCTCGCACTGGGGACAGTACTTGACCGGGTGGGCGCCCCTGACGACGTGCTCGTCCTCCCGCAGGTGCTTATACTGCCACTCGATGAACTTGCTGTACGGGGGGTCGACGGTGATGAACCGGCGCCGCCAGTCGATCGAGAGCCCCGACTTCTGCATCACCCGCCGGTACTCCTCCGAGAAGTAGCGGACGATCTCCATCGGGTTGATGAACCGATCGAGGATGTCCTGCGGCACCCGGTAGAGGTCGCGGTAGAGCCCGACGGTCTTCTCGTCGCCGTTTGCAATCCTCTTTGAGATCCCGATGACCGGCGTGCCGGTGACGTGGAACGCCATCGGGAAGAGGACCTGCCTCCCCGCCATCCGCTGGTAGCGGGCGAGGACGTCCGGGACGATGTAGGTCCTCCCGTGCCCGACGTGCATCGCCCCGCTCGGGTACGGGTATGCTACGGTCAGGTAGTACTTCTCCTTCTCTCTCTCCGGGTCGGCCTCGAACGCATGCTCCCACCGGGCGATACACTCCCGCTCGTTGCTCTGCATATCCAGTCCGCTCACGCTATGCCTCCAAAATCTGGATCACTCGTCATATTGTTCCCCTCATACCGGCCGCAGCCGGATCGTCTCCCCTTCGTTGTAGCGTTTGATCATCTCCTGTGCGATCGTGCTGTTCTTCGCAAGGAGGATATCCCCCTCCTCGTTCACCGTTGCCGTGAAGAGGTACTCTTTCCCGGCAAAGACATCGACGATCTTGCCCTTGTTCTCCGGTGAGATGATGGTCAGCTGTTTCTTGTCGATGCGTATCCTGATGCCGCCGGCAAGCTGCATCTCCTCTTCGACGGGTTTCTTCGCCTCAAGCTCGCTGTGCGGCCGGATATCGATCCCGATGCCGAGTTTGTTCACGATCGCCGAGACGTTCTTGCCGCCCTTCCCGATCGCCGCCGGGACATCCTTATCCTCGATGTAGACGACGGCTTTGTTGTCGCTGATGATCCGGACATCGACCGGGCCGCTCGTGTAGCGCCCGATCTCTCGCTGGACCTCTTTCTCGGCAACCTTCCAGGCGACGTTTTCCCCGGGTTCGGGTGCTGCCGCGGCGGCGGCGACGACCGGCGCCGGTTCGAGAACGGCGGGCGGTTCAACGGCGACCCGGGTGAGCGGCATCACCAGGGTCTCGCCCTCGTAACGGAAGATCTCGATCTCGGTCTCCTGCCGGGCGTGGTCGCGGACGACGATCACCGGGCGGACGTGCGTCTCGCCGGGCATGCCCTCCGGCGCCTTGATCGTCAGTTCAAGGTCGTACATCTTCGTGATCGCACCCTGGACGACGAATATGACGGTGTTGATGATCTGGGGCAGGATGCTGTAGTCCACGCGGTCGCAGAACCGCTGAAGGCAGTCGTGCACCTCCATCGCGTGCACCACGCCGACCATGCCCATACCGGCAAGGCGCATGTCGGCGTAGACGTTGAAGTCTTCGTTCTTCCGGATCTCATCGAATATCACGTAGTCGGGCCGGACGAGCAGGAGGGCTTCGGCGGTGTTTGCCATGCTCCCCTCGAGCGCCATGTACTGGGTGATGTGATCGGGCACCTGCAGGTCCCGCGGCGCCTCCATCGTCTTCACGATGAAGTCGTGGTCGGCAAGGAACGTCGCGAGGCCCTGGGCAAGCGTGGTCTTCCCCGCACCCGGGGGGCCGGCAATCAGGACGCCGCGGCGGTTCCCGAGGATCCTCTGCCGGATCTCCGGCGCCATATCGTAGTCGTCGAGCGAGAGGTCGACAAGCGGCCGCACCACCGTGATCTCCATCCCGTCCGCAAACGGCCGCCGGGCGATCGATATCCGGAGCGATCCTATCTGGACGACCGTGATCCCCCGCTTCTCGAGTTCGATGAACCCGTCCGGGTCGCGTTTTGCCCTCTCAAGGAGTTCCTGCGCCATTGACCGGAGCTCGTACTCGCTCATCGGCGTATCGCGGAGGGTGACGAGCCGTGTGTCGCGAAGCCCCCCTACCTTTGCAACCGGCAGGGCCCGCTCTTTCAAGGTGATCGCGATCGTCTCCTCATCGAAGAACTGGTCGATCGAGAGCGGCGAGAAATCGCCTATCTGCGGCCGCAGGTAGACGACGTCAAGCCCTTTTGCCTTTGCCACCTCGGCCTGCACGAGGTCGCTCGTGATGAACCGGGCGCCGTATACGATAGCGACATTCCGTATAAGGGCGTCGATCTCGCCGCCGCTTGAGAGTTTCACCTGGTCGAGGCTCGGGCGCTCTCCGGAGAACTGGAGCTCGATGATGCCGTCCACCGACATCCTGAAGAGCTCCTGGAGTTCGGTCAGGCCGGAGAACCCTATCTCCCGCCCCTGGTTCGCCTGTGCTTCCAGTTCGGCGATGACGGCTTCCGGTATGATTATTGTTGCGCCTTTATATTCTCCCGTTTTTATCAGAGATGTTATGCGTCCATCTATCACGACGCTTGTATCGGGTACAATTTTCATAAAAAATCACCATAGTAATGAGGTCATTCACCCTTATTAGCGTATACCTTCTTCGGATCGAAGACCATTCCGGCGATCTCTTCGCCATCCGCCGTCCGGTAGAAGCACGAGGCATGGCCGGTATGGCAGGCGGCACCGACCTGTTCCACCTCATAGAGGACTGCGTCTGCGTCGCAGTCGACGAGTATGCGGCAGACTCGCTGGAAATGTCCGCTTTCCTCTCCTTTCTTCCAGAGTTTCTGCCGGCTCCGGCTATAGTAATGTGCGTATCCGGTGGTCCGGGTGAGTTCCAGTGCCAGAGCGTTTGCGTAGGCGAGCATCAGGACATCGCGGGTCCGTCTCTCCTGCACGATGACAGGCACCAATCCGTTATCGTTGAATTGTATCTCCATATTGATTCACACTCCTGCAAAAGTCGCCATGATGACGAAGAGGATATCTCCTATGAATAACGCCGTCAGGAATCCCGCCGCGATCGGTATGATGAACGGGATGCCGTAGGATATCCAGACCCTGCCGGCCTTCCGGTAGAGAGCGAGTTCTCTCTCGTAATCTTCCGGGTGCAGCCTGAGGTCTTTTGTGTAGATGCGCTGCTCCCCCCGCACCATGCGCCCGAGCGACCCGGCAAACCCGACAAACCGCCTGACCAGCCTGCCGTCCTCTTCCTCGATATCCTCCATGACAAAGCCGAACTCGTTCTGGATCGTCTTCCCGTCGACGGGAAAGCCGAGGAAGAGGCAGGGGAACGGGGCACGGTTCCCCTCGACGAGGTTCTTTGCAAGTATTGCAACGGGTGCGGCGATGTTGATGAGCACGGCGTTCGTCAGGACGGTGAACGGAAAGAACCCAAGGGGCGGGATGCCGAAGTACGGCTCGACCGGGAAGAACGGTATGCACGCGGTGATGATGATGAGAGCATACGCGTCCGCCCCCCCAAAGAGGTTTCGTGCCGCAAAGAGGTAGAAGAAACCGCAGAAGACCACGACCAGGACGAGGTAGCCGGCTGCCGCCTGCCAGTCTGCGAGGGTGGCAAGCCCGTATACGATGGCTGCTGCCGGGACGGCGATGGCGAGTGCGGGGCGCCAGGTCCTGTGGGGCACCCGCCGCTCTCTGGCGTCGAGGATCGACGCGTATATGAGCGTGACTCCGATCGCGGCCGCTGCAATCATGAGCGGGATGGATGCGAGGATCATGGACAGGTACGATATCCACCTTGCATATCTTATTTCTGGCGATTCTTTCCGCCGGGCGGACCCTCCCGGGACGGCGGCAAGACCGCCGGCGGTCTCTCCGGGGCCGGGATCACCGCTCTTCTGGCCGCGATTCAGGAGCGTTCGCAGAGTTCTCGCCCGTATATGGCCGCATCAGGGTTTTCTGATCGAATACTTTCATCGAGTCGTCCGCCGGAACCGGTATCGGACCATCACAAGGTATTAATAATAGCATCGTAATGAGGTATATTGTGGCAGGGGGTAAAATCCCCTCTCCGACATAAAAACCACTGAATATCAAACCTGAAGATCTGCATGGACATAAACGGCCTGATGAACGAGATCCTTCTGCAATCGACGTACGAAGGATGTTTTACTCTTGACGAGTTGCTGCACCACGGTAGCGTTCACTCCCTGACCGGAATAGGGGCTTCAAAAGAGCAGACGCAGGCGTTCTTCCTGGTTCTCCTTGGGGGCGAACCGGACGGCGCTATTTTTATCGACGAGAAGGGAACGCTCTTTGGTGATACGGCGGTCCTGCACCTGACCGGGCAGGAGGAGTTCAACCTCCACCGGGTGGCGCCGCCGATCGCCGATGCACTGGTGGCACGGTGCAGGGTCTTTGAGAAGAGCCACTTGAAGAAGAGCGGCCGCCTCGAGATCCCGACGATCGGTGCCCCTCCCCGCCAGCGGGTGGGGGTGCTCTGCCTTACCGTACAGGACAACCGGGTACCCCTTGCCGGGGCCCATGTCTCTATCCGGAAGGGGAAACTTGTCATCACGGGCGATGTGACGGACTCCGAAGGGCGGGTCTGTTTCCGGCTGCTCGCCGGGCGCTATATGTGCGTGGTCACGGATCGGACCGGCGAGCGGACACGGTGCATCATCGAGTTCCATGAGCCTCAGGTTGAAACGTTTGTTGATATTGGGGGCACAGAGGATGAGAGCACATGAGGATGAAGAACTTGGATTGATAGCAGCAGTCAGGAATCTTCTTACACAATCCGGGGGCCCGGGTTCCGGCAACGGAGATACCCTGGCGGAGCCGCAGGGCACTGTTCCGGCACCGTGGCCCGATGAGGTGGAGATCCGGGGCGAAACGGACCCGGATCCCGGCGAGACCGATGATACGGCGGCGTTTCCCCCTGTAGCGGCGCCAGAGAGCGAGGATACCCGCATTCTCGCCCGACCCGGGCATACCGGGGATCGGCGTGCGGCCGACAGGGAGGATCCGATCAGGGCGCTCCTTGACCGGATAGAGCGGCGCAGGATGGGAGAAGAGGCTGCATCCCCGCCATCGCCGGTGGCGGAAGAGACCGGAACCACGCCGGCACCCTTCGGTATCCTCGGCCGCATGCGGGGGCGAAAGGATGCCGGGGCGCCTCCCCTCGACGAGCCCGACCCGGTCGATGATGCCGGCGCACCTCCCCTCGACGAATCCGACCCGGTCGATGATGCCGGCGTGATCTCGGTCGAGGAGCTCGGGAACCTGGCGGACCTGATCCTCCCGAAGAGCGCGACGTTCACGGTCGATGAGCTGAGCATCAACCACCACGAGCACCGGTTTGACTTCGTCGATAACGCCCGGGTCGTATCGGAGTTCGACGACCTCTTTGCCAGGGCGTTCTCCACCACCACGCTCACCGCGGCAGAGATCGCGGTCCCGGCAGAACCGGAGGTACAGTCCCGGTTCGGATTCCTCAAAAAGTTCTACCCGACTGCCGGGGAGATCATCGAGGAATACAACCTCACGCTCCACGGGCCGCTCGTCGATCTCTCTCTGCGGCCGACACCGGGAGTCGAGGAGATCGAGCTCTATCCGGTGAACGAGCCGTATGCCTACGTCCGGGTGACCTACGACAGCACGACCCACGAGTACACCTACCACGTCCTTGAGCCCGTGCTCACGCCCGGGGAGCAAGAACTCCTCTCGGAGATCAAAGAACGCCTCTTTGAGACGCTCAACATCGCTACCCGCGATCTCACCCGCGATGCGGCGAAAAAGGCGCTCCGGGGTGCGGCAAACACGATCGTCGCCGATTACGGGATCCGCCTTCCCCCGCCGGGGCGGGAGAAGATCCTCTATCACGTGGAGAAGGAGTTCCTCGGCGACGGCCTGATCGACCCGGTGATGCACGACAAGTATATCGAGGATATATCCTGCGACGGCGTGGGAAGCCCGATATTCGTCTACCACACGACCTACGAATCGATGAGGACGAGCCTCGTTTACCGGAACGCCGGGGAACTCGACTCGTTCGTCACGAAACTCGCGCAGAGGGCCGGAAAGTACATATCGATCGCCGAACCGATGCTCGATGCCACGATGACCGACGGGTCGCGCATCCAGATGACGCTCGGCTCGGAGGTGACCGCTCACGGTTCGACGTTCACGATCCGCAAGTTCCGCGATGAACCGATCACGCCCACAGATCTCATCGAGTGGCACACCTTCTCGCCGCTCGGGATAGCCTTCCTCTGGCTTGCGGTCGAGAACGCCAAATCCTGCATATTTGCCGGCGGGACGGCTTCAGGGAAGACGACGACCTTAAACGCCATATCGCTCTTCATCCCGCCGCTTGCAAAGATCGTGACGCTTGAGGATACCCGCGAGCTGAAACTTCCTCACCCGAACTGGATCCCGAGCATCACCCGCGACTCGTTCTCGCAGGACGGGCGGGGCGAGATCGATATGTACGAGCTCCTGCGTGCCGCCCTCCGGCAGCGCCCCGAGTATATCCTGGTCGGCGAGGTCCGCGGCCGCGAGGCCCTGACCCTCTTCCAGGCGATGAGCACCGGACACGTCACCTACGCGACGATGCACGCGGATTCGGTCGCAAGCGCCGTTCACCGCCTGGAAAACCCGCCGATCGACGTGCCGCGGAACATGCTCTCGGCTCTCTCCCTGGTGTCCATCCAGGTGCAGGCCCGGGTGGGCGGCCAGCGGATCCGGAGGAACAAGCAGCTCATCGAGATACTGGATATCGACCCCCGGACGAACGAACTGATCACGAACGAGGTCTTCAGGTGGCACCCGGCGACCGACGAGATCCGCTACTCCGGGAAGTCCTACATACTCGAGCAGATCATGGAGGACCGGGGCTGGAGCGAGGAGCGAATGCGCGAGGAGCTGAAACGGCGCCAGGAAGTGCTTGAATGGATGCGCATCAAGAAGATCCGCCACTTCCGCGACGTGAGCAAGATCCTGGTCTCCTACTTCCGTGACCCGGAGTCGGTCATCGAGCGTGTGCGCACCGACCTCTACGGGGAGGGGAGTCCGGCATGAACGGGTATGAACGGTTCTGTTTCAACCTGCTCGGCCGGGACCTGAAGGCGAGGCGCGGGGAGTACATCGACCTCCGAAACGACCTGACGGGGGCCCGGATGAATACGCCGTTTGAGGCCTACCTCGCGACCGCCTACGTCTCCTCGATCGCCGTGGGGCTGGTCGCCGCCGCGCTCATCGGGATTCTGACCTACGCTCTCCGGGTTCCCGAGATGATATCGTATCACGGCGCGGTCCCGGAGGTCTTCTACGCGTTGAACGCCTACAAACTCCTGATCGGCACCGTCGTCATCACGCTCCTCTCCCTCCTGATATTCGGAGGGATAACCTACCTGATCTTCCTCCTCTATCCCGGCATACGGGCCGGAGAGCGCCGGAGAAACATCGACGCCACCCTGCCCTACGCCATCAACTACGTCACCGCGATGTCTTCGGCGGGGATCACCCCCGACGAGGTCTTCCGGCTGCTCGGCCAGAGCAGGATATACGGCGAGAGCGCCGTCGAGGCGCGTTACGTCGCCCGAGAGACGGATTTCTTCGGCAAGGATCTTCTTGACGCCCTCCGGTCGGTCTCGCAGGCGACGCCGAGCGAGCGGATGCGGGAGTTCCTGCAGGGGGCGGTCGCAAGCATATCGAGCGGGAGCAACCTCACGGAGTACTTCCGCGCCAAGGCCCGACAGTATACGCTTGAGAACAACCAGCAGCAGAAGACGTTCCTTGAGACGCTCGGCCTGATCGCGGAGTCCTACGTCACCGCGATGGTTGCCGGCATGCTCTTTTTGATCATCCTGCAGTCGGTGATGACGATCCTCTCGGGCGATGCAAACCCGTTCTTCCTCTACATCATCATCTACCTGATCGTGCCGTTCGGGAGCATCATGTTCGTCATCCTGATCAGTTCCATGACCCCGGAGGTGTGATATGGCATTCAAAGAGATCATCGATGATTTCCTGAACAGGAACCAACCCCGGGGTCCCGCGGCGGAGGAATCTTTTGCGGACGAACCGTTTGGGGAACGGGAGATATTTTCGCGGATCGAGAACCGGCGGAAGTACCAGGAAGGGTTCTACCGGTTCATCCGGCACCCGCTCCGGGTGATGATCGAGGACCCCGTCACCGTCCTCTTCGTATCCGTCCCGGTTGCCCTCTTCCTCCTCATCGGCGGGTCCGCGAGCCTGGTGATGTCGTATGGTCCCGGCATCCTCCTCACGACGACGATGGTCGACGACATATTCGTCTTTGCTCTCCTCATCGCCATCGTCCCGCTTGCGGCCCTCGACCTGAAGGAGGCGCTCCGGG
>Ga0209719_1001292_pt1 | contig 31170 bp, 28 predicted proteins | sample AD_JPNAS2_MetaG_FD_184421 | JGI IMG/M metagenome (GOLD analysis project Ga0209719, IMG submission 184421) | Active sludge microbial communities of municipal wastewater-treating anaerobic digesters from Japan - AD_JPNAS2_MetaG (SPAdes) (version 2) | ecosystem: Engineered > Bioreactor > Anaerobic...
CTAACGAGGTACCAAGTTTTTTGGGATTGAATACCGCATATGTCGAAAGGACCAATCTAACTTCGAGACAAATGAATGGAAGAATGGTTCGAAAAACCTTATCATTCTCAAAAGAAGAGGAGATGCTCAAGGCTTCTTGTGCCTTGGAGGATATGGTTTATAACTATGGAAGACCTCTCAAATCCTTGCGAGAAGAATCCAATAGTGATCAAAGACAATGGGATCCCAGATCTCCAGCTATGGCAGCTGGCATAACTGATCATATCTGGACTATTGAAGAGATGATGATGTTGCTAGTGGTTCCTGAAAGTATCAACGCATAAAGGGGTGACTACCCGCAAGCGTGGTAGGTCCTTTTATCGGTCAGAATTGGGGCGCAGGTAAGTTCGATCGCATCAAATCTGGGACGAAATTCAGTTACCGATTTTCCCTGATATGGGGCTTGATTATGTTCATAGTGTTTGCATTTTTGGGTGGCACAGTTGGATCGATATTCAGCGATGATCCTGAGGTTATTTCAGTTACAGGCCTTTATCTGTCAATTGTTCCAATAGGATATGGCCTGTATGGGATTGTGGCAATTTCAACATCTGCAATGAGCGTATTAAAAAAGCCAATACACGCAGCAATTTTGACACTTACTCAAGCATTTATTTTGTACATCCCAATGGCTTATGTTGGCTCTCTCCTGGTTGGTCTTTGGGGCGTATTTCTCGCACTCCCTGTATCGTATTTGGTCTCAAGCATTGTTGCAATTTATACGCTTAATCGAATTATAATGTATAGAGAAAAAACAGTCAAAAGAGTGATTGATCAAAAGATTATTCAAATGGAGGCATAAAATTGACAGGAGGAGATAATACGAAAAAAATTAGACCCTGTGGTGTGCATAGGGCGGTACCGTTCATGAGAGTCCCGCTTACCCTCGGCTTTGCTGTCATGGGCCTGCTGGTCTTCATTCTCAGCAGCAACGTCCTGGCCGCCGATGAAAAAGTGGATACGCTTACGGTTGCCGCACTAAGCGGCGATCAGGGATTCCCCTCGCCCTACGGCCATTACCCGCATGGCGGAGGGTATATCATGATGAGCTTCATCTTCGACACATTGATATGGAAGGATCAGAACGGCTTTGTGCCCGCTCTGGCAGAGACATGGAAATATCTGCCGGATGAGAACGCCTATCTCTTCCACCTGAGAAAAGGCGTTACTTGGAACGATGGCGAGCCCTTCACTGCAGATGATGTGGCCTTTACCTTCCAGTATACTAAAGATCATCCCTATCCGCTGGTGGACTCAAGCATCATTGACAAGGCGGAAGCCATAGACGAGAACACCGTTAAGATCGTCCTCACAAAGAGCTATGCGCCCTTCCTGGACCAGGTGGCAGGTGCTCAGCCAATCCTGCCTCTGCACATCTACAGGAATATGAGCGATCCCGATGACTACAAGGATGAAAAAGCACTTACAGGCACTGGTCCCTTCCGGTTGGTTGACTATGACCAGACACAAGGGACCTACTTCTACAAGGCCAATGAGGATTACTATCAGGGATCTCCAAGGGTCAAGCAGCTCAAGTTCGTAAAGGTCAGCAATGAGATGGCGTCTGCATCCTTAAAGAAGGGTGACATCGACGCTGCCAGCGTGCCAGCTGAAACAACGGAACCACTGGAAAAAGAAGGATTTGATATCAAAGAGTCACATGACACGACCATGATCATGGCCATAAACCATAAAAAGGAACCATTCTCTGATGTCAGGTTCAGGAAGGCCATCTACTACGCCATCGATCGCCAGGCTCTGGTGGATATCTTCCTTCGGGGCTTTGGCTGTGCAGGCTGTCCCGGGATCCTGCCTTCAGACCATCCATGGTATAATCCCGACCAGGAGCAGTATTCCTTTGACCCGGCAAAGGCAGAGGAACTGCTGAAGGAAATGGGATATTCCAAAGATGGTCAGTACTTCTCTAAGGATGGAGAACGCCTGGAGATAGAGCTGCTAGTAGCTCCCACTGAAGAGCGCCTCGGAGAGCTGATCGAGCATCAGCTTGAGTCTGGCGGCATCACGGTCAACCTGCGCAGCATGGATTTGAAGACCAAGGATAGCATGGTTGACGACTGGAAGTTCGACCTGGCAATAAACTATCACGGCGGCATGGGTGCTGATCCTTCAGTCCTAAATCGTATCATCATTGGAACAGGGCTCTACAGCTCACGCTACGCTGAAGATGTGCAGCTTGTTGATCTGCTAAATGAGCAGGTTTCAGAGATGGACCCTGCCAGGCGCAAAGAGCTGGTCAGTCAGGCTCAGGAGATCATCGCATGCGACCTGCCATCTCTGCCTTTGTTCTATATCGACTCCTTTTGGGCCTCTGATGACAGGGTGAGCTTCTACTATACTTACGGAGGAGTGGCCATGGGAACGCCAACGGCATTGAACAAGATGGCCTTTGTTTAAAATTGGATACTGTTGCTGCGGCCCGATAAGCTGCAGTCAGTTCATTTTTTCAAAAATTCGGGTAGTATGACAAAAATTACTGCAAAATAGTATCGATATCCTGCGACTTGATCGATCTTGCTATAGACATCCTGGCAGCAAGTGTCTGAGGTATATCAAGAACCGATTGGTGGAGATGGCAATCATTTTCATCTCTTCTAATTTTTTATGAAATTATAGAATTCTATTCATACTTTATATGCACACAGGCTCAAAAAGTATATATATCTGGATTGATATGTCTAAATCGATACATAGACATGGAAGCTGATTGAGTGAATAGATCGAATGGAAGTATAACCAACAGCGATATATGCATCGATATAGCGATACTGATATAATGGCAACTGGTATCTTGAAGATGATTATGCTTCACATCATGAAAGATGGTGAAGCATCCGGCTACGATATAATAAAGAAAGTGGAAGCGATTAGCGGAAAGAAACCCAGCACGGGATCGATCTATCCGCTATTGAAAAAGATGGAGCGAGAAGGCTGGATCTCAGGAAGAGCCGAAGACGGCAAGACCTACTACAGCTTGACTGAGATCGGCAAAGAGCATGTTGCTCAGATAAATGAGGTTAAACATGATTTCATCAAAAAGCTCCATCAATCTATAGCTCTGGCCAGCGAAACGTTCGAAGATGCCGATGTGCAGGATCTCATGAAAGACATGCATGACCTTCACAGGGGAATGAGAGTTCCCGTAAAAGAACAGATAGAGCTGCTCGCTCCGCTGATTCATCAGGTTGCGGATCATCTGGAAACCGACACGGATCGAGAGAGGGTCCGGTCTGTAATTCTAAGAGCCATAGATGAGCTGAAGAAGATATAATCAGAGACAGTTGGATTCGGAGATGGTTGGATTGAGCGAAATGAATACAGAACAGATATTTGCAGAAGATAGACGAATTGAAGACTTTAAGCAAAACCCTAGAGGAGAATTTCTTCAGGCCATACGTGAGAAAGATATGGCCCGCTGCCTCGTGAAGACTGCTGAGATCCACGGGCACTTCTGTCCGGGAAGCGCTCTTGGCGTCATGGCTTCGGTGCATGGCCTGAATCTTCTGGGCCTGGATTCGATCTCTTCCGACGGATTAGAGGACCTCATGGCCGTTGTAGAAACAAACGCATGCTTCGCCGACGGAGTGCAGGCCGTATCCGGCTGCACCTTGGGGAACAACGCCCTGGTCTACCGCGATCTGGGAAGGCTGGCAGTTACCTTCGCCATTCGAGGAAAGGAGACCGGAGTCCGCATAAGGGTTCAGCCCGATTTCAGCTCTAGCGTGGCCAAGGCCTCCCCGGAGTTCTACCCTCTGATGGAAAAGGTCATCAAGAATCGGGAGGGCGGCGCAAGGGAAAAAGCAGCATTTCGAAAAGCGGGGAGGCAGGCGGCCTTCGGCGTCATCCAGCTACCATTCGATGAGCTATTTGCAGTCGAGACCTTTCGGCCTCTGCTGCCTGAATACGCTCCAATTACGGAGAGCATCGTCTGCTCCAACTGCGGCGAGATGATCATGGCCACTAAAACCGTGGGCGGTCTCTGTTTCATGTGTGCAGGAGAAGCTTATCGTCAGGTCGAGGGAAGAGGCATTGTTGCCAAAGAATCTGAAAGACCATCTGCTTCAACCAAGAGCTGACCCAAATATCCTGGTGAGAGAGAAATGGATGCAACAGATACGACTTGCGGGCGTCAATGCGATAGGCCGAACAGACATAAAAAGGGAAAAAGCAGCTTCTGGATGCAGGACCCGGATCTGGTTTTCGGCGGGCTTGATCTGCAGAGAGGAGACTGCTTTCTAGATTTGGGCAGCGGGCCGGGAGATTATTCCATTCGAGCCTCGAGGCTCATAGGCGATACCGGTAGAGCGTACGCTCTGGATAAAAACCAGGATGCGATAGTTGATTTAAGGGATAAGGTCGTTTCAGAAGGATTAAAGAATATTAAGGCTGAGGTCTGTGATATTTCCGGTCCTCTGCCGGTCAAGGATAGTTGTGTAGACATTTGTTTCATATCTACCGTGCTTCACTCCCTCAATCTGGCCGATGTAGAGAGCACCCTGTTTAGCGAAATAGGGCGTGTTTTAAAACCTGAGGGGCGGCTGGCAATTATCGAATGCAAGAAAGAGGACCAGCCATGCGGACCGCCGATTGATATGCGCATATCAGCTGAAGAGCTGGAAAGAACGATAACAAAACACGGTTTTAGAAAGTTGAGCTTGTGCGACCTAGGCTATAACTACTTGATTCAGTTCAGAAAAATCCCCGAGGAGTTGACCGATTTGTTGAAACAAAAAGATGCCAGCATTGTACTGCATCCGGTGGGTATTATAAGAAGCAAGATAGAGAAACCATTCCTTGTTGCCGGTGAAGAGGGACTAAAAATGCAGGGCGACCTCAAAGATGCCGTAGTTAAAATTCATGAGATGCCTGGAGAAATCTCGAATATCATCATCTACGAAGGTCTGGATGGCATCCTGGACGGAATTGAGGAGTATTCTCATCTTGTAATTTTATATTGGGCGCATAAAGTCCCCGAAGAGGGCCGGTCGCTTACGAGGGTGCACCCCATGGGCAGAGAAGATATTCCCGAAAAAGGCATTTTCTGCACCTGTAGCCCTGCAAGGCCCAATCCGGTGCTTATGACCGTCGTCCATCTGAAGGGACGAAAGGGAAACGTCCTGGAGGTCCTCGGCCTCGACGCTGTTGATGGAAGCCCTGTTATCGATATAAAGCCTTACGTCAAGGACTTTTTCCCGCAGGAAGATGTCCACATCCCTGAATGGATGCAACGCCTTCAAGAAGAGGTAAATAAAGGCAAATCACCGAATAAAACGCAGAGCTAATAGCATTTTTTTAGTTAGCAAAATTTGTAGGAGGAATTTTGATTAGGAAAAATCTGCCGATTAAAGGGACTCGTGGAGCTTTGTCCTCAAAAGTTCCCCTTGCCCTCGGATTTGCGGTCGTGGGCCTGTTGCTTCTCATTTTCTGCAACATGGCAGCGGCTTCCGATGAGACCATAGACATGTTTACAATTGCCGACCCAACCGGCGACTGGGGATTTCCCTCTCCTTACGGCCATTACCCGAGAGGGCCTGGATATATCAGAATGAGCCTGATCTTCGACACACTCGTATGGAAGGACCAGAACGGCTACGTTCCTGCTCTCGCGGAGAGCTGGCAGCTGGAGGACGACGCTTACGTCTTTGACCTGAGAAAGAACGCGACCTGGCAGGACGGAGAGCCCTTCACCGCTAATGATGTGGTTTTCACAATCGATTATACCAAAGAACATCCTTACCCTCTGGTAAGCCCAAAACTTGTGAAGTCTGCCGAGGCTCTGGACGACTATACCGTCAAGCTCTATCTTAATGGCTCTTCATTGGTCATCGGTTAAGCCCACCACTCAGCTCTAAAGCGTTCGCGGTTTACATGGGGGTCTAGGGCTTGACTATCGTAAACACCTGCTAGAGTTTCCCAAGTCCTTGTTATTCCCAGATATCGTAGAATAAGAGTCAACTGATCATCTGCATTCTCCGCGAAGATAATGCTCCATCGAAGTTGAGTGAATCTTACAATATTTTTTCCCGGATGAATTTTCCTAACATTAAAATATGTTCTCCTGCTAACAAGAAGTGTTAAGATCGCAACCCATATAAGAGCTTCAATTATCAAAGGATTTTTAGTATCCAGGGCGTCTAATGCATACCTGCTCTTTAGCTCTTTAAACATCAATTCGATATCCCATCTAGCTCCGTAAAGCTTTCCGATATCCTCCGGTTCAAGAATATCTGAGTTAATATTAGTAATATATGTATGATATTTTTCATCTTCATCATTATAGATAGCGACAAGACGGAATCGATGTGTATCGGGTCTTTTTACTCCTTTATATGCTCTGCGTTTAAAGGAAACCTCGATCTCCACATCCAAAATTTGTCGTTTGAGCTTGGGTAACACATCTTGTAGATATGCACCGCACACATCTATACTCTGACCTCTCCAGGACCTATTTGCCTTTATGATCATTGGATTCGAATTATCCTTTAATCGAGAGACTAAAAAACCTCCGTTCTCAGCTATTCTGGCAAATAGTTGATATTTATAGAAACCAAGATCAATGAGCAGTATTTTCCCTTTTATCCAGGGGCCGACTTTAATAGTCTTTAGCTCATTGGTGCGTTCGTTGTGTATAGCAACGCTTTCTGGGGTGTTTCCAACTGCACTGACAAGAACCGCAATCTTAAGGCCAGCAGCTTCTCCTTTGGATCGGGCCGCTGGGTAGAGCTTTGCCAGACTTGAATGAAGTCGAACTATTGTGCTATCTTGGATCAAGACGTCTCGAAACTGAAATAACTTCTTATTGAGATTATAACTCTGTTCTTGCGCAAGATATTCAATTCCATGAAGAACACATGCTTTGAGAAATTCCACAAGTTCTGGAGTAAATCTGTAATACCAGCTACTATCACTTAGTTTTTCATGAGCTTCTTTTTCATAACTTCTCTTCAAACTAGCCAGCGATCTCTGAAGACGGACTCCGAAACTCAGAACCAAAACCCAAAATATGATTACTGCATCGATTTTACGTTCACGCTTTATTAGACCAGTCTCTGCCGCAGTTTTCCTCAAAAAGTCCGGCGAGAACATCGTGCATAGATCCTTCTCTATGAAACTTTGCTCTGCTAACGAGCGTTCTGCTGCCATTTGCTACCCCTTCTTGAGGGATAATTAGATCACAGCTCCTATATATATCTAAACATGAATTAAAAATATACTAAGTACAAAAAGGCAATATTACATAACACTCGTCCTAAATGTCCTTAACCGATGACCAATGAATGGCTCTTATGCCCCGTTCATCGAGATGGTTGCGGGAGCGCTCCCCATACTTCCTGAGCACATCTACAGCAATGTGGCCAATCCTGCCGAGTTCCTGGAGGATGAAGCCTTAACCGGCATGGGTCCCTTCAAGCTGGTCGATTACGACAGGGCGCAGGGGACATACCTCTACGAGGCCTATGACGATTACTACCTGGGCGCTCCAAAGGTCAAGCAACTCAGGTTCGTAAAGGTTAGCAATGAGATGGCGGCTGCGGCACTGGAGAAAGGCGATGTCGATGCAGCGACAGTCCCTCCCGAGAAGGCTGAGGATCTGGGGGTGGCGGGCTTTGATGTCCTGAGAGGTTCACACGACGGCATCACCAAGCTCATGGTCAACCACAGGAAGGAGCCATTCTCCGACGCAAGGTTCAGACAGGCTCTGTACTACGCCATCGACAGACAGGCTCTTGTGGATACGGTCTTGCGCGGCTACGGAATCATCGCCAGCCCCGGCCTCCTAGCCCATGATAACGATTTATGCAATCCCAATGTGGAGACATACGATTATGATCCGGCCAGGGCCGGGGAGCTTCTGGAAGAGCTGGGCTACACCAAGGACGGCCAGTACTTCACCAAAGACGGTGAGCCCCTGGAAATGGAGATGCTGGTCACGGCCACTGACGAGCGAGCAGGAGAGATGATAAAGCAGCAGCTAGAGCAGGCTGGGTTCAAGGTGACTCTTAGAAGCCTCGACTCCAAGGCACGGGACAGCCTGGTTTCTGAGTGGGACTTCGATCTGGCCTTAAACAGTCACGGAGGAATGGGAGCAGATCCTGAAATCCTGAGCAGGCTTATAGGCGAAGGATTTTCGTTCAACAGCGCCCGCTACTTTGAGAACCAGGAGTTAAATGATCTCTTAAGCCGGGAGGTTTCTGAGATGGACCCCGATCGCCGCAAGGAACTCGTCGATGAGGTCCAAGTGTTGCATGCTCAGGATCTGCCGATGCTGCCCCTGTATTATGCCGATTCCTGCTGGGCGCACGATGGTCTGATCGACATGTATTACACCAAGCGGGGGATCGCCATGGGAACTCCAATAGCGCAGAACAAACAGTCCTTCGTGAAGTGAATGCAACTATTTTGGGGGCGAAATAGCGGAAAAAGGCCGCTATCAGCCCAATTTTATCCAAGGATCTTATCCGTCCGTCGTGAACCTTGGTGAGCTGATGGACATTAATTGCAGATATCATATTTTTCCTCTCAAATTTGATTGCGCCGTAGCACTCGTTGAATAATAATAAGGATCTCAATCAAACGATCTCGAATCCTGCAAAATTTTATATGCTATCTCACAACGCTCGGGATTATAGCAGCAACCTTATATACGAAATATGTATCTTTTGCTACGATTATATGCAAGGTTAATATCAATTGTTAATCTTTCGCAGGAAGTGCGTGGCTGTAATGAAGATGATCGGATTCGATAAAGGCGGCGGTGTTCAGTATTGTCAGATATGATCAGAAAAACAAGCTTGTGGGAGCGGTTGGGCTTTGACATCGCATATGGTTACTCAGAAGGGAGAAAGGTCCTGATCCTCTCAGCTCTCTTCGTATTGCTTCTTATCACGGTGGGGGTGGCTATAACCTTTGGAGCCTATAGCATCTCCATTGTTGATGTTTATGGAATCGTACTGGCTCATCTGTCGCCTTTCGGAGACCTATCCAGTGTCACCAAGCTCCATAACACCATTGTTTGGGAACTGAGAATCCCCCGAGTCCTCCTGGCCGTGGCTGTAGGCACAGCCCTGGCCACGGCAGGCGCAGTATTTCAGGGTTGCTTCAGAAATCCACTGGTCGAGCCTTATATCCTCGGCATCTCCTCTGGGGCTGCCTTTGGCGCTGCTATGGGCATAGTCTTTTCCAGCTTCTTCCTGTCCATTCAGCTCTCTGCATTTATCTTTGGGTCTATGGCTGTGGCCATGGCCTACTTCCTGGCCAGGGTCAGAAAGGAGACGCCCATAGTGACATTGATCCTGGCAGGTGTGATCATTGGCTCCATCTTTTCTGCAATGGTCTCCATTCTCAAGTACATAGCCACAGATGCGGCTTTGCGGGAAATTGTATTCTGGCTGATGGGCGGCTTCTATTACGCCACATGGAATGATGTCCATCTGCTCGTGCCCATAATAATCCCCAGCTTCCTTATTATGTGGGCCCTGGGCTGGAAGCTCAACATCCTTTCCATGGGCGATGACGAGGCCAGAGCCCTTGGAGTCAACCCGGAGAAATACAAGTTTGTCCTGATAACCCTGGCCACTCTTGTTACCTCTCTTGCAGTATCTACCGTGGGAATTATCGCCTGGGTGGGCCTGATGATGCCTCACGCCACTCGCATGATGCTTGGACCCGATCATCGATATGTGATTCCTGCATCAGCAATGCTTGGAGGATCTTATCTTTTGGTCTGCGATACCATGGCACGAACGCTCACCAGCGCTGAGATTCCTGTAGGAATCATCACCTCCATCCTCGGTGCGCCGTACCTGTTCTATCTTCTCAGGACCAGAGGGAAGGCGATGCTGGGATGACGCCAATGCTCGAGGTCAAAGATCTTCACTTCAACTATGGAAACACCACGATACTCAAGGGCGTGTCCTTCGATGTGAACGAGGGCGAGCTATGCGGCCTATTTGGCCCCAATGGCTGCGGAAAGACGACGCTCTTCAAGTGCTGCCTGAACTTCTTGAAATCCCATCTCGGATCTATCCGCATGGACGGTAAAGACGTCAAGGACCTCAGGGTCGAGGATATGGCCAAGATCGTGGCCTATGTGCCCCAGGAGCACAAGCCTCCATTCCCCTATCTGGCCAGGGAGGTGGTCTTGATGGGCAGAACGCCTCGGCTTAATGGATTCTTCGGCATCAGCCGGGAGGATAAGATGAAGGCGGCCGAGGCCCTGGATCTCCTGGGTCTTACAGAGCTGGCTGACTATCCTTATAATCAGCTATCAGGAGGCCAGCGCCAGATGATACTGATGGCCAGGGCCATCGCTCAGGAGACGCCGCTCATGTTCCTGGATGAGCCGACATCTGCGCTGGACTTCAGTAACCAGATCCGAATCTGGAGGATAATGCGAATGGTTGCGGAGAGGGGAGTGACCATTCTGGCCTGTAGCCACGACCCCAACCATGTTAGCTGGTTCTGCGACAAGGTGGTGGTGATGAAGGACAACCGCATCCTGAAGGAGGGAACATCACAGAGCGTCATCACTGAGGATACAATGGACGAGATCTACCAGGATGTATGCTCTGTAAGGAGCATTGGCGGCATAAGGATGGTGCTGCCAAGGGATGTGGCGCTCCGACAGGAGATGGAGGGCTTTGGGAGATGGGACCAATCAAGAGAATGCATGAGCAGACAGCAGGTTTGAGGTGTTAATATGTCGAAACAGTTGTGTTTTATGCTAGGAGCAGCATGCCTGGTCTTGTTGCTTGCAGTAGCAAGCGCATCTGAAGGCGCTGTATCCAGTCACGCAAGTGTTCCAGGAGACACTGACGGGGACAATAAGGTCTCAGACGATGAGTTGAAGGCAGCCGAAGAGTCCTACAAGAAAGGAGAAATTTCGACAGAGGAGCTGGACAAGATCCGCCATATCAAGGAGAATTATCCCAGGATCATAATCGATGCCACTGGCACAGAGGTCACGATTTATAAGCCGCCCGAGAGGGTATTTCAGATAAGTACCGGCCTTATTGCCACAACAATGTATGCCTTCGGAGATGCAGAGAAGATCGTAGGGAAGGGGGGCTGCACTAAAAGCGGAACTACCACCAGAAGCTTTACTTATAACGGTAAGAGCTACAGCCATAACACACCGTGGTGTATAGAAGGGATTCTGTATCCAAAGATGTTGGATGATGAAGCCATACCGTTCAGCGGCTCCATCGGTAAGGAGAATTATGAAACTATTGCCAGCACTAACCCGGATATCATCATTGTAAGCACCAGGCAGTGGGGGAGGGACAGCGGAGAGACATATCTCAAGAGCATAGAGACAATGAGAACGCTGGGAGTCCCGGTTGTCGTCCTCAATCAAGTCGCAAAATACGATGGAGATGAGACTGAAGCTGTCTATACTGAGGTAGAGCTTCTCGGAAAAATATTTGAGAAAGAGGATAAAGCAGAAGAGATAATAAATCTTCTCAAAGAACAGGTGGATTTCATCAAGAGCCGGACTGCAGATATTCCTGAAGACGAGAAGAAGAGCTTCCTTTATCTGGAGCTATCCAGTTACAGTGCGGGAAAGGGTGGTGTCGCTTATGTCGATGGGGAAAATATCCTTGAGCCTATTCTGATTGAAAACATCGTCAATGCGAAGAATGAATTCAAAGGAGAGGGCCGACAGCTTATGTCTGCTGAGCAGCTATTGACTCTTGACCCTGATGTCATATATCTGCCAACAGCTCAGGGCGTTCACACTCCTGATGAGCTTTACAACAACGAGAGCTTCAAAGATCTGCAGGATCTCAGGGCCATCAAGGAAAGGAAGGTCACAGGACTTCCACTCATCGGCTGCAGGACCGAGAGGCTGGATTTCCCCGTCAGCCTGATGATCGAGGCCAAATTCACCTATCCCGATAGGTTCCAGGATGTAAATGTCGGAGAGTGGCTGATTGACTACCACGTGAAGCTTTACGGCATAGATGAGGAGACAGCTCAGGAGATAAAGAGGGGCTTGTGTCTGGAATGGCTTGACGATACGGGATTTTGATGGTGAATTTAATGTGGAAATGCAAAAATTTTTTTGTGGCATCAGAGTGGCGGGACTCTGACCAGGAATACGACTTTTCAGAAATGCAAAGGACGTATCGGCAAAACAAGGACGGTCCTTCCAACGGATGTGGTGCTCAGGAATGTGAAGTCTAGCGGCAGACAGCGCAGGTGACACTATGATAAAATATATGAAACTTTGTAAGCTCGCCTCAATATGTTTTTGTTTCATATTGGGAGCGGCATTAGCGTCTGAGGAAACGAGAACTGTTGTAGATGGCAGGGGAGCATCAGTTCAGGTACCTGCAGAGATCGATCGAGTGGTGACCATCAGCGATGGATTGGTGGAGGAAGTGATGACTGTCTTGGGTGTGCAAGATAAGCTGGTTGGCCTCGGGTCCGAATGTCTGCCTAAAGTCTGGCAGATCGATTATCCTACTGTGAATGGCGGAAACTTCAGCTACCATGATGGGATGAATGTTGTCAATTATCTAAATCCAAAGATCAAAGATCTGCCCCTGGTTGCTAAAAGCGGTGTGGCCCCCAATTACGAGGTTCTTGCAGGCCTGAAACCCGATGTCATCATCGTAAGGGCCGGTGATTGCACATTCTGGAAGGATAAAGACGGCATGAAAAAGGCCATCGATTCCATAGAGTCTCTTGGAATTCCCCTGGTGGTCACCTATGGTCCCAACACCTGCGAGAAGCCCAGCCTGGATAAGCTGTCTGAAGAACTTAGGATCGTCGGTCAGGTATTCGGCAAGGAAGACCAAGCAGATAAACTTGCAAGATATCTTGAAAGCGAGGTCGATACAGTAAGGGAGAGAACAAGAGATATCCCGAACAGCGAAAAGCCGAGCATGCTCTTGTTTGGGCTATCGCCTCAAACCAGAGGTAAGGGTGCTGCTGGGGATGCTTGGGGACTGAACACCATTGAATCATATTTCTTGGAAAATATCGTAAACGCTCGCAACGCATTCCATGAGCAGGTCTCGACCGAGGTAGTGAATGCAGAGCGTGTGCTGGCCATTAATCCTGATGCAATTGTGCTGCCCACGGATTTTGGCTATCATCCCCCGAGAGAGATTTATGAAGCGCCCTATTATCAGAACCTACAGGAGCTGGATGCGATTAAGAACAAAAGGGTTATGGCACTCCCCTGGTCGCCCTGCAACTGCGATAAGCGGCTGGAGTATCCAATCGATGTGATGGTGATGGCCAAGGCCGCATACCCTGATCGCTTTAAGGACATCGATCTCGGAGAGTGGCTGCTGGAGTTCTATCAGAATGTTTACGGCGTAGATCGTGAGACGGCTGAAGGTCTGCGCTCCGCTCAATGGATGGACTGGACGGCGGAGTAGAGCCAGGTCTCGAACCAAATGTTCTGGGAGAGGGCTGTATGATTACATCATTGGATTGGAATGAAGTATGGAAAGAGAGAATGGCCAAGTCCATAGAATCGGGTAGAGGAAGGGACTGTGTGGACAACTGGAGCAATAAGCATGAGGCCAGCAATTACGGCCGGATGCTTGAGGAGGAGGATCTGCAGTCGATCGCGCCATTCAGGGACATCATGGCTCTATCTTCTCCGTTTGCAGTTCTAGACATCGGAGCAGGCACTGGAAGGCTTGCTATACCGTTCTCCAGGATTGCTTCCAGGGTTACAGCGGTAGAGCCGTCAGCACAGATGCTAGAGGTATTGAACGATGATCTCAAGAGGCATAAGATCGAAAACATCGATTGCATTCAGAAACGGTGGGAAGATGTTGAAATCCCGACTGATCTGTTAATGAAATACGAGCTGGTCGTGGCATCTTTCTCCCTGGGATTTCTGGATCTTCGAGAGGCCGTTTCAAAGATGATTGAGGCCTCGTCGAGGTACATTTGTCTGATGTGGTTTGCGGGAGAGCCTTCCTGGGATGCAGATTACAGAAAGCTCAGCGCTGCACTATTTGGAAAGAGCGACTATCAAACCATGCCTAAAAGCGACATAATCTTCAATGTGCTTTACCAGATGGGCATCTATCCCAATATCCGGGTCTTCCGCTTTGAGATGCTCCACCGCTTCACCTCCCTGGACGGGGCTGCAGATTACTTCGCTGGAAAGTTCAATGCTCTATCCTCGACTCAACGATCAGTGCTAAAAGATGTTCTTCCACAGATTCTAGAAGAGCGCAATGGCCAGTGGATTTTGCCATATCGTGCGACCAATATGATGCTCTGGTGGGAGAAGAATTAGCTGAATCCAATCTTTGGTGGTGATAAATTGAGCAAGCATAAGTTTTGGGCTTTAGCCCTCTTGATGATTGTCCTCTGTTTACAGGGGGCCGCGGAAGAAACAAGAGAGGTAACAGACAGCCGTGGCGTGGCAGTAGACGTCCCGGCCGATATCGATCGTGTAGTGACCATCAGCGACGGCCTGATTGAAGGAACGATGTTGGTCCTGGGAGAGGAGGATAAGATTGTGGGCATTGGCTCCACCTGTCTTCCCAAAATCTGGAATTACACCTACGAGAGCGTAAAAGGCGAGCCCATCATCTACCAGGATGGAGCAAATCCGGTCAGCCTCCTCTATCCCCATTTAAGAGAGCTTCCAATTGTGGCCAATGGCGACGCGGCGCCCAACTTCGAGGCCATCGCCGAGCTGGAACCGGATGTTGTTATCCTGAGAGCCGGCGACTGCTCCTTAAGGTACAACGATGAGACCGCCCAAAAGACCATATCCAGCTTCGAAGCACTGCGAATACCTCTGGTGGTGCTATACGCTCACAACTTCAATGAGGAGCAAAACAAGGATATTTCTACCATATCCGACGAAATCAGAATCATCGGCAGCGTTTTTGGCAAGGAGGCGGAGGCAGATGAGCTGGCAGAATACCTGGAGGTCCAGGTGGATCTGGTAAGTCAGAGGACTGAAGATGTCTCAGAAGAGCAAAAGCCAAAAGTACTCATCCTGGGGCTGTCTCCCTCTGCCCGGAAAGAGGGCGGTGCAGGACAGGTCTTCGGCCTGGATACTATAGAGTCCTATTTCATTGAAAATCTGGTTCACGCTGAAAATGCCTACCATGACCCCGGTTACTTCAAGACCCTTAACGCCGAGCAGCTTTTGGCCCTGGATCCTGATGCCATCGTGCTCTGCACAGCATCTGGATATCATCCGCCGCGAGAGCTCTACGAGGCTCCGTACTACCAGAACCTGCAGGAGATGAGGGCGGTAAAGGACAGGAACGTGACCGCTCTCCCCTGGTCTCCGTGCAACTGCGCCAAGCGGTTGGAGTATCCTATCGACGTGATGGTCATAGCCAAGGCTGCCTATCCGGACCAATTCCAGGACATAGACCTGGCCCAGTGGCTGCTGGACTTCTACAAGAATGTCTACGGAGTTGACCGGGAGACGGCTGAAAAGCTGCGATCGGCCCAGTGGATGGACTGGACGACGGAGGATTGAATGATGATCAAGAACAGAAAGACACAATTTTTTTTGCTTCTTCTGGTGACAATGGGCTTTTCATTGGCGGTGCCCATCTCGGCAGAAGAGCACAAAACCGTAACCGATATGCTTGGACTGAGTGTCGAAGTTCCATCGAATATCGAGCGAGTAGTCGCCATCGATGATGGTTTTGTCGAGGGCATCATGTATCGGCTGGGGATACAGGACAAGATTGTAGCTCTGGGCGCTCCCTGCTGCAAGAACGACTACGATTATTCCTTCGAGACGGTAGACGGCAGCAGCTACGAATTCAAGAACGGCATGAATCCTGTTAAATACCTCATGCCGGAGTTAGCCAAACTCCCGGTTTTGGTCTAAGGCGCAACTGCTGTCAACTACGAGACGCTTGCCTCCCTGTAAGCAGATGTAGTTTTCCTCCGGGGGGTCACGGGCGTTTTCTGCAGGATCTGATGAGAAGATCGAGAAGACCATTGCATCGATTCAATCGCTCGGAATTCCGCTGGTAATACTGGTCGGCCCGCTATTTCAGGAGCAGCCAATTGTGGATCGCATCGGAGATGAGATCCGGCTGGTGGGTGAGGTCTTTTCTCGAGAGAAGGATGCTGATGATATCGCCTCTTACCTGGAATCGCAAATCGATGAGATACGCAGTCGTACCAAAGATGTCCCAGTGGAGGAAAAGGTTCGTATGATGCAGCTGGGGCTCTCGCCTAGAGCAAGGGAAGGAGGAGGTGCTGGCATGGCCTGGGGCCTCGATACCATCGAGTCGTACTTCATCGAGGATACAGCAAATGCCAAGAACGCATACGAGGGGACAGGTGCCTTCGTTGTAGTCGCCACGGGGCAAATTCTGACAATGGACCCGGATGTCATTGTCCTCCCGACGGCACAGGGCTATCACCCGGCAAGCGAGCTGTACACCGCTCCCTACTACCAGAATCTACAGGAGCTTTCAGCGATGAAAAATGGACGGGTCTATGCTCTGCCCTAGATTCCTTACAACCTAACCTCCCGGATCAAATAGGAGCATAAACCGATCAATATCAATTATGAAGCCTCTATTTTGAGAAATAACTCATATTAGCCTTGCGTGGCGAAAGGTATTTATACTTTATGCGCCTACTTATATTGGGGCACATAATGAAACCCACTAGAAGAATCAAAGTGAAAAATGGTATCGAATATTGGTATGAAGAAACACCCTATTATGATAAGGAGAAGAAGCAGATCAGACATAGATCAAAATATTTAGGCAAAAATGTCGATGGCCAGCCGGTCCGGATGCGTTCCGCTCCATCTGAGATCAAAGAGAAGACAAAGAAGAAAACTGCAGAAGTCAAGTCATCTTTTGATTATGGTTCTATACTTGTGCTCCAGTCAATAATGGAAGAACTTAACTTAGATCGCTATCTAGAGAACCTATTACCCTCAACCGAGGCGTCCATGATTCGCGCATTGGCATTCAACCGAATCATAAGACCTACGGCAATGAAGAACGTCGATTCATGGTACGAAGGGACCGCTCTTGCTCTTGAATCTCCTCAAATCGACCTTGCCAGCCAGCGAGTAAGTGAACTTCTCTGCCGGGTGGGTGAAAGCAATATCCCTGACCGCTTTATGTCCCAACTGATTGAAGGAACCAGCACCAAAAGCACTCTCATTTACGATATTACAAGCCTATCAAGTTACTCTCAACTTATCAACCTTCTTGAGTATGGATATAATCGCGATGGAGCGGATCTTCCGCAAATTAATATGTCCTTGATTATGGATAAGGACAAAGGAATCCCTGTGATGTATGACATCTTCCCTGGAAGCATTTCTGATGTCAGTACGCTTTCCGGCACTTTGAAAAAGATTAAGGCTCACGGAGTCCAAAACTATGTTGCTGTGATGGATCGGGGATTCTTTAGCTTGGGCAATCTCTGTGAGTTGTTGGACAATAAAATTTCGTTTGTCATGGCTGCTAAGTTGCAGTTGAATGATCTGAAGCAACTAATGACCGAAGCGCAAAAGGACATCGATGACGTAAAATACCTGCATAAGTTTAACAACGAGCCAATTTTTGCTAAGCCAATGACATATAATATTGATAATATGGAAGTCCGCGGGTACGTGTATTATGATCCTAAATTGGAGCAAAACGAGAAGCAGACCCTTCTTAGCAGGTTGTACGATATTCGAGAAGAGCTGCTCAAGGTTCGCTTGAAGAAGAATAGCAGTCCTCAAGTGGCTTTTAAAGAGAAAGCGCGAGGATTCGGAAACTTCTTTGAATGGAATGTGGTAGATAATCGCTTTGATGTTTCGATTAAACAGAATGCTGTGACTCAAAGAATGAATAAAATGGGTAAGTATATCCTGTTCTACTCAGGGGACTTCGACTGGCTAAATTGTCTTTCTCTTTATCGGGAGCGCGATGAAATCGAAAAAAGCTTTAAGGCTCTGAAGAACGAAATCGATATCCTTCCGCTGAATACTCATAGTGAAAAGACAACAAGAGGCTTCATCTTCGTCGCTTTCCTGAGTCTAATCATTAGGACGAGGTTGATCAATATGATGAGAGAAGCGAAGCTACTGGATAAATATTCTGTTGAACTCTTGCTTCTGCAATTGGAGAAATTGAGAAAAATCACTTTGGCGGACGGACAGATATTAGTCACCGAAATGACAAAAAAACAGAGGGAAATACTTCAGGCGCTAAACCTGTGCGCCTGAACTTTTCGGGAGGTTAGGTTACAACTGGGCAAAGCGTCTTGAGTACCCGATCGAGGCGATGGTCATCGCCAAGGCCTGCTGGAAAAATATTTAGTGCATTCGGCCCAAGGTCCACCCTTAGGCATCATCAAGGCGAGCCAGCCCGGGCAGTTCCCTCTTGACGGCTTCCGTCACATGGTTCAAAGGAATGTTCAGGCATTCAGCCATCTTTTTCAGATCCTCGTACTCAGGCTTTATGCTTATTATCTTTCCATCAACATATGACGTCTTGACCCTAACCTCGAAGATCTTGCCCTGAATTGAGAACTGACGCGGCACTCGCTCCCTATCAGCTACAACTCGCGGAACCTCTTGCACTCGCACCCCCAGTGTCCCAGTCTCTTCCATGAGAACCCTTATCATCCTGTCACAAGCACTGTGATCGGTGATCACTGAGATGATGCTTACAGGCCGGTTCTTCTTGCCTTGGGCTGGGGTCACGAAAACGTCAACTGCACCCTCTTTAAACAATCTTTGCATGACATAGCCCACCGTCTCCCCGGATAGATCGTCGATATTTGTCTCAAGGAGGATTATGCTCTCCCTTGTCGCTCGAAAGCTCTCTCCTTCAAGGATTCTCAGAACATTGGGCCTTCCATTCAGATCGCTAGTTCCGGCACCGTAGCCCACAGCGATTGGTTTCATGGCCGGATAGAAATCCACAATATAGTCCGCAAGATTGGCCAGGAGCGCGGCGCCGGTGGACGTTGTCAGCTCACTGTCCACCGGCAACGAGGAATAAGCCATTTGATGCTTGCACAGGATTTCTAGAGTTGCAGGCGCGGGACCTCCTATCTGGATGCCGTCTATTCCGACTGCACTGGAACCAAGGGCCGGCGGAGTGGCATAGATGGTTCCCTCCAAGAATCCCTCTTTATCGAGGATGTAGGCCGATCCAAGAACCTCGAAGAGCGTTTTCAGCGATGCAACCCTGCAGCTGGAGAAGCTATGGCGGTGCACCCGCTCTCCGGCCGCGATCAGGTCCTCTAGCACAGACACGACAAGGCCTGAGGCCTCCCTGGACAGATTCAGCTCTTCCATCAGTTTGCGAGCAGATGCAACCAGCACAATTCCGCTGCGAAATCTCTCTTCCATTAGCACGACATCTATCTTTTTGGCAGAGATCCCGCAAGAGCAGTTTTTTTCGAATTTATAGGAGAAAGCTGTGCAATTTGGCAGCTCTCCTATTGCTTTGGCTAAAGGCTCCAGGGTGGCTGGAGACCGTATTAGATCCACCAGTGAGGAAAGAAGCATCTCACTGGATATTCCAGCAACCCTCGAATCTATGACTAAAGTTTTCAATTTTAGGGCATCCCCTCGGCTGGCGCAGTCAGGCTGCTGTAGATCCTGCGGGCAATACGGGCCACTTCGAGAGCGTTCTTACGTGCTCCTGGGATGGCTCTTGTTAGATAAGCCCCGCTCTCTGCCATCTTGGAGGCCGCCTTTTCGTCCTCTCCCAAGACGGCGGCTATTGCAGCAGGTACTGTGATGTTGATGATCGTGTGGCCAATGTACTGCAATTCCTGTGCCAGCACAGCGCCTGCGAATATGGCAGTTCCCATATCCGGGTCATCTCTCCCCTTTCCCTCGAGGGCAAACTCCGGAACCGTCTTGGCCGACAGGTCCTCGATATGGTATTTCTTGCCATCTATCTGCACGTCATAGGATATGTAGGAGTCGAATCCCCAGAACTTGTCGGTGAACTTGTCCGTTCTGCGCGCCTGAGGCCGAAGAGCAGTGAACTGGAGGCTTATCTTCTTGCCTGTGAACCCAGAGAGAACTGTCGAGCCCCTTTCCTCAACATAGGCTTTGCGCTTATCGTCCAGAATTCTGGCCACATCCTCGACCTTCTTTCCGGACTTGATCAGGTCATAGGCATCCATCGCTCTCCGGTAAATGGCGCGGTCCCGCACATCCTCGCTGGCGAGAATGCAGGCCCGGCTCACGGGTCCGCGGCTGACCTCCTCTGCCTTTCGAGTGATTGTGTTCAAGGCGCACAACGACATCTCTGGATCAATGAAGGACCTCATCTTGTAATCCTTGATCTTCTCAGCCACCTGGAAGACGTCTCCGTCGAATTTCATCAACAATCGCAGGGTAGGAAGGACATCTCCGCAGAGATGACCCAGAGGTGGATTTACCGGCCCTCCAGAGAAACCTGCTCCGATTACAGGAGATTCCTCAAATCCAGCAAATATCTCGTTTAAGGCCATAGAGCCGATAACTGAAGGGCCGCCGATATCCTTTAGTATGAGACCGAAATCTCCAATGACCCTTGCAGTATCAAACTCGTCTTTAGACCCGCGGACATGCAGCTTTTCAGGAAGCTTGGCAGCCTCAATTGCACCCTTGCCTGCCAGATAAGCCGAGTCCACGCTTCCAAAGGCGCCAAACTCCTCGCCGAGGAATGCGTCGGGATGGACCAGCTCCATGGCCACTGTGGCACCGATGAATGCAGGCCATAGAGGGTATGCTGATATTCCAGCGCCATTCATGCTCTTCATCATGGCCTCGGTTCCGATCTTGGCAGCATTTCGTGCTAGCTCTGGAAAATTATAGTCCTCTCCAAGAGAGCTGTGACCGTAGATCGCTCCGCCAGCGATGAATGGAGGCAGGATCGATCCATCGACACTTGTCAGCTTTTTGTCCATAAGCTGCTCATACACGGCCATGTAAGCTGGGAATGCGGGAACTCTATGAGTGAACTTGGAGGTGACAAGGGCGATTGCGCTGGTCCTGGCAGCGCCCGAGTGCATCCTGGCTATCGCTCCTAGCTTCCTGTTGCCCATGGGCACTCCTGCTCGCGCGCATGTTCCGCAGAAATAGGCCAGCGAGGCCACCAGCAGCGCGGCGTTCTCCGGTGATGCCCCTGCTTGCATTGTCTCTTTTACGGCCTTTTCAATGACCAGATCGAGGGGAATATGAGGCAAAGATGCATCAATCATGGTAATTCCGCTCATAAGCCTCATCTCGGGAGAACTCATCCCCCCAAAGGTATCCTCAGCCAGTGAGTTAGCCGCACAAAACGCAGGTATCACCAAAGATCCATGACCCTTGGTTGCCGCTTCGATCTTGTCGTTGGTCATGTAGTCCGGCTTGAATGTGGCTGCCATTGACGCGGCCAGTATCGCTCTTGTTCTTTCTTCGTTCATATTATTTTCACTCCACCATCTTTTATCATATAAGCGCCAAAATATTAAAGGATTGCCTTAAGGCGAAAAAATAGCCTCTTCTCGGAGGATGATGGGGATACGCTCCCGGACTGCCTCCGACAGGCCGTCGGCCACATCGAAGATGACCCGGCCTTTCTGCCAGATGCAGTTGGCGATGACTACGTCTCCTGAAAAGCCGCGCTGGCCATCCTCCCCAGCTCCCTTGCCCTGGCGAAAGCGGCATCTGCGTTGACGCTGTCGCCGGTTGCTCTGAGAGCTTCACCTTTGTTGTACCAGGCCAAAGCATAGTCCGGATTGATCCTGATTGCCTCGTCATAGCAACGGATGGCTTCTGTATAGTTGCCTTGCTCTCCGGAAGCTCTGCCTTTGTTGTTCCAGGCCAGAGCGTCGTCTGGATCCAGCCCGATGGCCAGGTCATAGCAGTGGATGGCTTCAGTAAAGTTGCCCAGGTTGGCGTAAGCATTTCCTTTATTGTTCCAGGCCATGCTGAAGTCCGGATTGATCCTGATAGCCTCGTCGAGGAATCTAATGGCTTCACTGTGGTTGCCCTGCAAATGGTAAGCTACGCCTTTATTGTTCCAGGCCATGGCCAAGTCCGGGTTGATTCTGATTGCCTCGTCATAGCATTGTATGGCTTGCACATATTTGCCCTCAATGGCATAGTCAAGGCCTTTGTTGGTCCATTCTTCTGCCGTTTGCTGCCCTTGTACGCTGTGAGCTAGAATAAAGAGGAGGAGCAGTAAGCTCCAAAAGCATTTCATGGCCCTTTATGTGATCTTAAAGGAGATAAACTTTTCGAAAATTGTATCTATATGGCATTTCTCTCCCTGATGCAATATTTATCAATGCATTCTTTTGTATGATCGCACCTGTTCATTTCAATCCCCTTTGCATATCGCCAGAGTCTGAGCCTTGACCTGCTCCATCTTCTTCTTACCCACGAATACCTCTACCAGCTTCAAGGCGAACTCCATCGCCGTTCCCGGAGTGCGGCTGGTTATGATATTTCCATCAACCACCACCCGATCACTGGAGAACTGGGCGCACGACCTTACCTCCTCCTCCCCAGAAGGATGCACAGTGGCCTTCCGGCCCTGCAAGACTCCCGCTTTAATCAGGACCGATGGCGCTCCGCATATAGCTGCCACATACTTGTTCGCCTGATTCAGTTCCCTGATCATATTCAATATCCGTTCATCCTTTCCCAGGTTGATGAAGCCGGGCGCTCCTCCAGGAAGGACCAGGCCGTCCAGATCTTTATGATTGATCCTGCCCAGGCTGGTATCAGGCATCACCCGTACCCCATGAGATCCCTCTACCAATCCATCCTTCAACCCAGCGGTTACCACATCTATTCCCGCGCGTCTCAAGATATCAATGACGTTGATGGCCTCGATCTCCTCGAAGCCATCTGCCAGAGTAACCAGTATCTTCATGCCTTATAGCCTCCTCAATCAAGCTATTGGCATTGAATCCTTAAGTCTATTACTATTGATAACCCTCATTTTGGCAATCGCAATGCTAATCAATAAATATGGACCGGACCATCAGGGGTGCATATCATGATATGCAAACGCTGCGGACGGTGCTGCCTCCATCTGGACATCTTCGTCGTCAATCCCCGGTCAATTCTTCCCGACGGAAACATGAATAAGAACGATCCTGAGGCCATGATCCACAAGCCTGCGGGGCAGATGTGCCCCCACTTTGCCAATAAATCCGGACCAGAGGAAAAGATCGCAACCTGCACCATCCATCATCTGCCCTGTTATAGAGACACTCCCTGCGAGAAGTTCGAGCAGATCGGCCCAGAGGATTCCTTATGCCTCTTGAGCAGCTACCTGGATGGAAGGAAATGAGCCTGGAATGGGTCAATGGAATGCATCCCTAGACACCTTTTGCCTCCAGCGTCTCGGATGCCATCAGAAATCCGATTGCCCTCTCTGCCAAAGGATACCTATTCACCAGGGCCTTGAACCTCTTGCCATGATTCGGCTCGATGAGGTGGGCGAGCTCATGCACTATAACATAATCCTCCACCCATTGAGGAAGGCTTGCCAGACGGTCGCTTATGAGAATGGTCCGGGCGGCACAGTTGCACGAGCCACGCCGGTGCTCCTGGCGGGAGGAATATTGAATGCTATTCCAAGACAGGCTTCCCCGGAAATATCTCTCATTTAGGGCTGCCGCCCTCTGGCTTAAATGGAGGTCGTCCTTGGGGTAGATCCGTTTCTCCAGCCTGATTTGAAGCTTCTCTATATGGGCCCGAAGGGCGGCATCTGAGATGGATGCAGGAGCCAAGACCTCCATCTTTCCCGCCACCATCCGGGCCTGAATGGTCTTCTTCCGTCGCGCAGACCTCTTCACCACGATCTCCATGGAACTGAGCCTCCAGAATGATTGAGTTTGAGAGTTATTAATAGCTTTCTTCCCCAAATCTATATGGGACTATGACCGGATTTCACGGACATTCTTATTTATTATATTCACAATGCATATCATTTGCATATCATCGGCATTTCGCTTTGATTTTTCATCACCCCTTCATCTCAATTGCCTGTGCCAATCCTATCGCATCATCCGCAAACATAATTAACTATGAGATTATTTTTAAAAAACATAAGTTTACCTCAGTATTTGCCTCAAATATATCAAGGGGGTTATTAAGCTTGGGAATGGATGAGATCAAGGAGATTCGAAGCAGGATCAAAGGGATGAACCTGACCTGGACCGCGGGGGAGACAGCCGTATCAGAACTGGCCACAGACGAGAAGATGCACTACCTGGGGCTAGTGGTCCCGGAGGATGAGAAAGCGATGATCCTGCAGATGGCGGAAAGGGATAGATCTCTTGCGGCAAAATCGGGATCTGTATCCATATATCCCACCCAGTGGGACTGGAGAGACGTGTCCGGCAACGACTGGACGACGCCGATAAAGGATCAGAGGCAGTGCGGCTCTTGCGTTGCCTTTGCCACTGTGGCGGCCATTGAGTCCAATTTGGAGATCTTCAAGAGAGACCCATCCCTCGATCCCGACCTTTCCGAGGCAGATCTTTTCTTCAGGGGCTGCGGCGACTGCTGTGGACGGGGCTGGTATTTCACTCCCGCTCTGAGATTTGCTCAGTCCAGTGGAGTTCCTGACGAGGCATGCAATCCTTATCAGGGGGATAAGACCGGCAGCTGCCCGGACAGAGACAAACGCGTGGTCAAGATAGAGAGCTGGACGACCATAACCAACAGCTCCCAGGCCAAGGAGTGGCTCAGCCAGCGCGGTCCACTCATCGGCGGGCTGAGCGTTTATGAGGATTTCTTCTATTATGAGAAAGGAGTCTATAAGACTGCATACGGCGGATATATGGGCGACCACGCAGTATGCGTTGTGGGCTTCGATGATGCCAAAGGCTGCTGGATCTGCAAGAACAGCTGGGGACAGGGCTGGGGAGAAAGCGGCTGGTTCAAGATCGCCTACGGAGAATGCGGAATGGGAAGCCAGTTCGCTTTCTATGGAGTTCAGTTCACAGCAGACGATGACCTGATCATGCCCAAATCAGGAAGGGTCATTGTGCGCTTTACCGGCAAGAGCACCACTCTGGAGGATGAGATCTGGCTGCACCGTCCCGAGGAGAAGCTGATCTTCCGGGCGGTTGACTCCGATCTGGGCAAGATCCATGATCTGGGAGCCTTTCCCGCCGGAACCCGGCTCACATTTGCCCTGAAGACTTCAGCGGGGCATATCTTCTACAGCGACCAGCTCTTAAACGACGACGTCTGCGACCATGTTAACAAAACCGGCATTGGAACCTACAAATGGCAGCTTAATTGGGAGGACCTCTACGGCCTGGGGGAGAAGGACTACAACGATGTGAGCATGGAGATTGAGATCATTAGCGCCACCTCCGAGGATCTGGTGATGCCCAAAGAGGGAAGGGTCTTTGCCACCCTTAAACAAAGGCATGCCGCCACCAAAGAGGAGTTCAGGCTGAGCTCTCCGGAGAATAGGTTGATCTTCACCCTGGATAGCCCCATGGGAAAGGCAATAGACCTGGGAAAGTATCCCGAAGGCGCCAGCCTCACATTCGCCTTCAAGACACTTGAGGGCTACACCTACTACACCGATCAGGTGAAAAACCCCGATTTCTTGAGCCACGTGAGAAAACTCCCCACCGGATATAACAAATGGGAGCTTCGCTGGGAGAAATCCTATGGGATGCGCCTCAAAAGCTACAAGGATCTCACAGCAGAGATAATGGTGGCACCCATCGTCCGCGAGGATGTAATTTTAGAGAAAGACAGCCACGTGGTGGCCAGACTGGTCAGCAAGAATACGCCGAATCATAACCAGTTCTGGCTCTATAAGCCCGAGAAGAAGCTGATCTTCGACTCCATTCAGGGAAACGTGGGCAAGAGCTTTGAGGTAGGAGACTATCCGGCAGGAACCAGGCTGATCTTCGCTCTGCAGACCCAGGATGGGGCCTTCTTCTACACAGACAGCGGCCTCAATGAGGACGGGAAATCGCACGTCCTTCGGCTGAAGCTCGGATCGAACAAATGCCAGCTTCGCTGGGAGGACCTTTACGGTCTGAAGGACACCGACTATAACGACCTGGTGGTGGAGATCAAGATGGATCCAAAACAGGATCCTAAAAAGCGGGTGACTGGATAATATCCAACGGGTGGCATGGGATTAGGCTGGAATAAATCAGGAACAAGGCAGCCAGTCCACGCAGATCTCGCCGGACTGGCTGTCAGACCACAGCTGGATCAACTTCTCGATGGAGAATACACCGGTCAGATCCTCAACGCTGCGGCCGATGAGAGGATGGCGGCCTTTTGCGGTGACGCCAGGGTCGACGGACTGCCAGGCGATATGAGCATTGCCTATGACATTGGAGCTGATGCTCGCCTCCAGGCCTCCTCTCGGCGATGCGGCGTCTGCGGAATTTGCATAGGCCCCCGTTCGAACCTGAGTATCTCTATTCAAGTGCTCTACATCGGTGTATGATTCGGTCATGACTGCACCGGTATCATAGTTTTTGACAGTGAGCATATCGTTCTGGCCGCCACTGATAGCGGCTGGTGTATAGGCCAGGGGTATCTCACCCTTAATGCCGGGAATGGCCATAAAAATGATCACCAGACAAATCAGCTTCATCCACATCCATCGGTCACCATTTCGGTAATTGACGTATTCGCATTTCAAGCTGTTGCTCTGAATAGAGTGCTGCTTATGCCCTGCCCGTTCCCAGCTGAACGATCCGATTCATATCTTGCAGGGTGTTATTCCGGTTCGTCTGAGCCGCCTGGTTGTTAGGGTCAAGAAGCAGGGCTTTATCGAAGCGTTCCAGCGCTTCCTGGTACTTTCCCTGCTCCCGCAGGACTACCCCCTCATTATTCCAGGCACCTGGATTCAGAGGATCGAGTTTGCTTGCCATCTGAAGACAGACCAGCGATCCGGAGAGATCGCCTTTATCAGCCAAAGCCATGCCCTTTCCATTCCAGGCTTCAGAGTCTGAAGCATTCAGCCCCAATACTTTGTCAAAGCAGGCTATAGCCTCATCATGCCTGTCTAATCCTCTGTAGAGGGCAAGGCCCTTCCAGTTCAAAGCCTCGACATTCGTGGAGTTTATCGCCAGAGCCTTTTCGAAACTTGCTATTGCATCCTCATAACGACCCAAGATGCCAAATGCATATCCCTTGCGGTTCCAAAGGTTAACATTGCCGGGGTCCAACTCCAGGGCCTCATCATAGCTTCTTGCGGCCTCTTCTATGCTGCCGTTATACAATTGCTGATCTCCAAGGCTCGACCAGTATTCCGCCGTATGCTCTTCCGCCGCCGAGGGAATGCTTGTCGCTGCCAGAAGAGCTAATAGGGTCAATGCGAGCTTCATGAACAGCCATCTTTCATTCTGGAGATATATCTCTACCTATTCTATCTATATCCCGCATTCTACTATTCTCTCTTGATCTGATCCATCTTCATGGATAGAATGAATATTCTCCAGCCCAAAAGTTAATTAATTCCCCCTTCATATCACCATATATAACGAGGCCAGGTTTATCGCTCTGGGGATCCTGGCAGAGGAGTGGAGGAGGTTCATTATTTGAAGAGATTCGATGTAATGCTGGAAAAGGATATATCCGGATACGAAGGAGAATTTTCCGATATCATTCATCAAGCTCCGGCCTTTTATAGAATGATGACCAGGCTGCTAGATGATAAAGATCTTCCCAAATCCATGTCGCCGCAGATTATTGCCGCCATCGCATACTTCATTCTGCCCGAGGACATAATTCCCGAAGATAAGTTCGGCCCGGTAGGATATGTCGATGATATCTATCTATGCGCCTTCGTCGCATATGAGGTGATGAAGGAAACAGGATCTTCCGATATCATATCCCGGAACTGGGATGGAGGCAGGCCTGTGATCGAGCTGGTAGAAGAGATACTCAATCGCGAAAAGGAGCTTTTGGGCAATAAGAAAGAAAGGATGATGCAGTATATAGGCTTCGACGAGATTTAGCTCGAGCAAATTTTTTGGTCCCTATTCCCTTCTGGGCTTATAGGGACGCCTCATCTGACCATTGCAGAATATGCAGGTAGTGACCATAACGCCTTCTGATAGCCTCACCCTGGAGTTCCCCGGGGACAGGTAGCTGCCACAGTGTCGGCAGCAAAGCCTCTTAAGAGATCGGGGCATTCTGACCCTGGTGCGAGTGCTTATCCGCCGGGCGATCTGGACATACCTATTGCTTCTCTCAGGATGAAGCCGGTGCGCCTCCTCTGCCAGGACAAAGAGCCTTTCCATACGCTGCAGGGCAAGATCTCTGGATCTATGATTGTCCTTTCTTCGTCTCACGCCAGGACTGTGGCCACCGGGTCTATAAACCTATTTCGTCGAGAGAATCTATTTCTACATCCAGTGAGAATATCGGATTCAATGGCTGCTACATCGCTTTCCATCAAGATCGCCCCGGAGATGGAGGATTATATCCGCGCTCGCTCCACAGACATGCGCATCGCCACCACCTGTGAAGGCCCTCTGATCTTCTCCGTCAAGACCAGTACGCCCAAGCCCACAGATCATATCATCTCTGTGGGAGAGCGGAAGGTCTACATCTCAGCCGTCCAGGCTCCTTATATCAAAACCATAGATGCGAGTATGCTGCCGCGCTGCGCTCTGGAAAAGAGGAAGCGTTACTAAAAGTCGCTTAAAGAAAACCATTCCATTTTTAAGGTCCCATCAGGAATAGGCCACCATAAGGAAAAGCTCATTAGAGATGTGATCGCCTTAGCCCGGATGCAATCAGAATTACCCACCATATGGCCAGGCTTATCAACGCCAGCAGTGATAAAGAGGCATAATCCATTATCGAGATCACCAGAACAATAATTGCCTTTATATGGTGATATAGACGATTGTGATAAGATCGCATGCGGCGACATCGGTACAAGAAATCGAGAATATCCCACCAGACCGCAACCCAGCAAACCGAAACCATTAAGTCGCTGAGAGTTCGAAATTATCATATGAAAAAAACCAAGTCGTCAATCTGGCTGGCATTGTTAGGCGCAATTCTATTTCTCGTTCTCTTGTGGCGTCGGATTTTGCAGATGCCTGTGGAAAGAGATGAAGAGGACGACAGCCTGAATCGAAAGAATCGTCCAGTATCATAGGCATTCATCTCCTTTTTAAGCCAAAAAAATTAGCGGCCCTCCAGCCATTCATCAAGAGCGCGCATTGATGCAGCACGGTGAGATATTCGATTCTTCTCCGCCAGCTCCATCTCGGCCAGGCTCTTTTCCCCCACATAGAATATGGGGTCGTATCCAAAGCCCGAGCTTCCCCGCGCCTCATGGCCGATCTGCCCCTCAACTATCCCCTGGAACATCCGGGGCTCAAGCCCCGGCTCGGAATACACAACCACCGACTTGAAGAAGGCCTTGCGATTCGAGATCCCATCCATGAGCCGCAGTATTCCCTCATTGCCAATGGTCTTCTGGACATAGGCGGAGTAGACCCCAGGAAAGCCGCCCAGCGCCTCGATGAAAAGGCCAGCATCCTCCAGCATTGCTGGCTCCTTTAGCCGGGCCATGATCTCGTTGATGCCATAGACCGCCACCTCTTCCAGAGTATCCGCTTGAATCTCAGTATAGCCAAGATCCTTCTGCTCCAGACCATCGATAATGGCCCGGGCCTCCACATACTTTCCTTTGTTACTGGTGATAAAGCTGATCATATTATCTCCCAAAATTCTTCTCAGTCGGATCTATTAAGCTTATTATCGGAATCGCTTTTCCTGGCCTCTACCTCCAGCCTCACCATCCCCACATGAACATCACCATTCTCATCCAGAGGATGAAGCTGGATGTATCTATCCACCACCTCATGAATAAAATCCGATCTCATCTCCACCGGGACTCTTTGGATATAGGGCAACCAGGTGCTCTCAATCCATGAGGCCAGGCCCGCCTTGTCCTTCTGGACCATATCCTTATGCAATAGCTCTACCCGAACCGCTCTCAGGCCGGATTCATCCAGCCAGGCCCGGTACTCCTCCGGTCCATAAAAGCCGTAAGGAAACTGGAAGCCTTCGAAGTAAGGATACCATTTCTCTTCATCGATCATCTCCCCGGCAAGATCCAGGACGCTGGCCGCATTGCCCCTTCCTCCAAACTGCATAAAGACCCGGCCTTCGCTCTTCAGGCTCCGCCTGATCCCCGCCAGAACTGGCCTGTGATCCAAAATCCAGTGAAGAGCAGCAAAAGAGAGGATAAGATCAAACTGGTCATGGTATGGCAGATCCCGGGCATCCTGGTGCTGGAACTCGAGGTTTGGCCATAGCTCATCAGGGAAGCGTGATTGTGCAAAGTTCAGCATCTCCAGGGAGCTATCAAGCCCCACCACCGACCCCCTGGGAACGAGGCGCGATATCTCGGCGGTGATCTTGCCGTCTCCGCATCCGATATCAAGTATCCTTTCATCTCCCCTGATTGAGATCTTGGACAAAAGTTCCTGCGCCCATGTCTGCTGGGCAGACGAGCTCTTCTCATAGGTCTCTGGATCCCATCTGTGCATGGTTTTCTCCTTATGCTATCCTTCTTCCCTATATGATAAGCCTTTTCGAGCGCCATATCACATAAACACAGGCTGGAAGCCCCGCTCTTCAGGGCGGGGAGGAAAGCCGCAAGTAGCCCACCAAAACCTATATATCACTTAGTGACTATACTGCCTACTGATGACTGAGCAGGTGTTAACCGTCCGATGCAAGTTAAGTCCAACAGACTCCCAGGCCGAAGAGATGGAGGATACTCTGAAAGCCTTTGCGGATGCCTGCAATTGGATAAACCAGAATACGCCTGCTAAGCTCAGAAATAAGGTCCGTATTCAGGGCATTGTATACCAAGATGTTCGAGCTAAGTTTGGTCTTTCTGCCAATCTGGCAATCAGGGCTATCAATCGCGTTGCATCTAACCGTAAGACTGCCATGAAGGATCATTCATCAGTTAAGAACTTTGAACCAACCAGTATAGATTATGATACTAGGATCTTTGCTTTCAGAGAGAAAGACGAAGAAATCAGCGTGACTCTTCTTAGATCGAGACAACGAATCAAGTTGGTTCTAGGCGACTATCAGCGAACCAGACTCAAGGATTCTAAACCGACAAGCGCAACGCTTTGTAAGAAAGGATCTGAATACTATAT